>SWCE01000813.1_pt1:112500-230484 | contig 230484 bp, 235 predicted proteins | sample 4690061 | NCBI WGS metagenome assembly SWCE01 (sample SAMN10267279, study PRJNA491770) | bioreactor metagenome | isolation source: DHS bioreactor inoculated with subseafloor sediment | place: Japan: off Shimokita Peninsula | collected 2012-10 | reverse complement strand
CCCCCCCGACACACGAAGCGACCGGAAGCGCTGAAAGCCTCTAGGCGTTCTCGATGAGCCGCTTGCGCAGTTCGGACCGGGGACAGATGAGCTTGTTCTCGAGGCTGTCGAAATCGACTCGGGTCAGAAATTCTATGGCAAAGCCGGGGTCGAGCAAGCGCACGACGCGGCCGACCACTGTTCCCAGAGCCATCGGCATGCCGATGGTGACGTCGAGATCAGCGGAAATGGCGGCGCCGGTCATCGAGATGTCGATCACGAAGCAATCGATCATCACGCCATCGGCCAGGATAATGGTCGATTGGGGATCCTTGGGCGTGATACGCCGGTAGCGGCGGTTGTCGGAAACTTCGTAGTTCTTGTGCTTTTCGAGCCATTGGACGTGGGAGGCGAGGCGTTCGCGTTCCTCATCGGTCATATCGAGCGACATGGTAAAGCCAAAACCCATGGGCCGGGTGATCTGGCCGCGCAGGACGCCGAATTCGTCGAAATGGGCGGTCACCCAATCCCCAACCGCACCGCCGATCGGTGCCGCCATGGACATGGTCACTGGCGAAATGCGTTGCACGCGGCACGCGAAATAGGGTGTCTTGCCGTTTGCGCTCGTCCACTTTTCGAGGTGATATCGCCCGGGCATATTGGTCATGAGCCGCAGGCGATCGTCCATTCGGGGGCGGCTCATTGGAGCCGCGAGGTTTTTCCCCTGTGTCATGGTATTGCTCCGCCAAGAGGAACTTACCTTATAGTATTAATCCTTAATAAATATTGTCTTTAAGCATTTACCTATTATGGCAGTCGTCTTTCTGCCCCTGTTGAGCGTCCTTGGGAGAGTAAAGTTGTGAGTGATACTGTTGTCGATGCGCGCGGGCTCAAATGTCCGCTGCCGGTGCTCAAGCTTGAAAAGGCGTTGGTCGGGGTCGGGGCGGGGGAGACGATCGCCGTGCTTGCAACCGATCCCGTCGCACGGATCGACATACCGCTCTATTGCCGGCAGCAGGGGCTGGCGCTGGATATCAGCCAAGAGGGCGCAGCCGTTCGATATGTGGTGACCAAGTCGCCAGCCGCGGGGTAGTCGCGTCAGGGAGCGGGGGTCAGCGAGACGATCGAGGAATCGCCAAAACCTGTCGACAGGGTCTGATCGGGCAGGCTGTCGGCCGCCATGGCAGCCGTTCCGGGCCTTGGACGGGGCAGGGGCACATCGGCCAGCCGACCAAGGGTGGCAATGGTATGGGTGGGGGGAACGATGGTATCGTTAAGATAGGAAATCTGGCCATCGAGCCCGGCAGAAAAGATCTCGGCGCGTTGCTCGGAGTATTGGGATGCGTTGGCGCCGCAGATATCGGGGCGCATGTCGACGGGCAGAAGTCCGGGTTGGTTGACGACCGCGTTGACGGTTTTACCGGTGCCGCGATAGCCGCCGGCAAAACCGGAAAACAGCATCTGGGCGGTCATCTCCCCGCGTTCGCGCGAGGAACTGGCGCCCAAGGTTATGGCCATCAACTGGCGTCCGCCGCGGGTTACCGTGGCGACGATGTTGAGACCGGAGGCGCAGACATAGCCGGTCTTCATGCCATCGGTGCCGGCAAAGCCGGTCAAAAGCTCGTTGTTGGAATGGGACCGCGAATCGCCGAGCGCCACGGTGCGGGTGGAAAACAGCGCATCATACTGGGGAAAGCGCGCCTTGATGGTGAGCGCGATCATGGCGATGTCGCGCGCGGTGGTGACCTGGGCGGGGTCGTGCAGGCCGTGGGGATTGACGAAATGGGTGCCGCTCAGTCCCATGATCGCGGCGCGGGCGTTCATCATCTCGACAAAGGCCGGTTCGCTGCCGGCGATGGTTTCGCCTATGGCAACGGCAATGTCATTGGCCGATTTGACGACGAGCATATAGAGCGCGTCCTCGAGCGTGATTGCCGTACCTTCGGGCAGGCCCAGCCTGGAAGGCTCCACCGACAGAGCATTGGCTGAAGTGATGACCGGGGTGGAGAGCGTTGCCTGTCCGGTTTCAATCGCCTCAAAGGCGATGAGCGCGGTCATCAGCTTGGTGAGCGAAGCGGGATGCCAGGGAATACCGGCTTCGTTCTCGTACAGCACCTCGTTGGTGCGCATGTCGATGAGCAGTTGAGGAAGCGCGAAAGCGTTGACGGCGGTGGCGGCAAGAATACCGAAAACCAGAAGGCAAATGGACAGCAATCGCCGGACAGACTGCACCGCGCTCACTCCGTTATCGTTTCGCTGGAGCATGATCGGGCCCGATGGAATCGGTCCGGAGCTCCAAGGTTTTGCTTTGTCGTGCGGCCGAACCGAAAAAGTCCGCAACGCTTTCTGGCCGCACGCCGGTGATCGGATTGATCCATAACAGGGCAAATTTGGCCAAACAATGCCCGCCTGCCATGGCGGAGATTTCTTGCCCGGCCTTTTGCACCCGGCCAAGGGTTCCCTTTGGTAACCAGGGGTATTATATGTACCTTAAATCAATCTGGAAGGTCTTGTGGCCATGGCCAATGTCGAGCCTGACGAAGCAGCCGTATGCACGGCAATGGGGGACATCCTCAACCGGATCGGCGACAAATGGAGCGTGATGGTGGTGGGTCGGCTCAAGGGCGGCACCATGCGGTTTTCCGAGTTGCGCCGGGCCATCGACGGGGTTTCCCAGCGTATGCTGACACTCACCCTGCGCAATCTGGAGCGCGACGGGCTGGTAACGCGCACCGTTTACGCAGAAATCCCGCCGCGGGTGGAATATACGCTGACGGAAATGGGCTGCACGCTCACCGGACCGATCGGGGCGCTTTGGGACTGGGCCGCCGAGCACCAGGACCAGGTGGCGCAGGCGCGGGCCGTTTATGATCGTGCGCAAGCGGGGGCCGAGGAGCCTGAGCGCAGGCGGGCGTGAGCGCTCGACCGGTGCTTAACGGGACACGGCGATATGCAGGTGATCCTGGTGCAGCCGGTCGGTAAATGATCGGCCGCCGACGCCGTCGAGGGCCCAAGGGGAGCCGATCTGGCGGATTTCGGGTTGCTGGTAGAGCCATTGCACGGTCTGGTGGATCATTGATCCTTGCGCCCTGCCATCGATAACCAGCGTGTCGCCGAGCCTGTAGATATCGAAGGCCCGGCCTCTGGTGTGATCGGACTGACGATTGGTGCCGAACACTTCATAGGGGTGACCCTGGGAGAGCGTTACGACGCCGAAGGGCGTCCGGTCGGCGAGGCGCGCCATTATGGCGAGCAGATCGGGGGAGATGCTCCCCGAAAGAATGTCCCAACGGGCCGAGTCGGGCATTTCGATGCGGGGGTCATTGAGGACCGCAAGGGCCTGAGGCGAGGGCGCAGCGGGCTCGGTGACGAGCGTGCCGCCGATCGAGGCGAGCTCGGCAAACCGCCAGCTGGTGCCAGAGAGCACGAGCCTGATGTCGAGGGTGCGTATAAAGACCTGTATGCCCTCGGCCGTGCCGACCATCTGTTCGACCACAACCATAACCGAAGCGGCGTCGGCGCCCAGGCCACCCAGTTGGGGATAGATGATGCGTCCCCGCGACCAAGCACCCGGAACGTGAAAGGTTGCCGCGAGTTCGGATGCGGCGGCGCCTGCAAACTCGAGTCGCGCGGCAATTTGCTGTGTCGTTTCGCCTGCCGAATAGGTGGTCAGCGCCAGCGCGGCCTGGCTGGCCAGGCGCTTGGCGTTGGGATGGGTTTCGTTGGGCGATAGGGGTTCGACACCGTTCTGATGGGTGGGCGGGGCGACAATCTCAGGGGCGTTCGGGAAGGATGCTGGCTGAGCCCAGCCGCTTTGGATAGGCGTGCACAACAGTATAAGCGCGGCGATCGCCTGCCAGATCCTCATAGGCACCTTCCTCATCCAGTATCAGCCTGTATTCCCTTAAAATTGCGCCATCGTGACTTTTGTGCTGACCGACCAGCCGGCAGCCCAGCCTTTCAAAGAACGGGGTGCCAAGTCCACCCTCCTCGGTGACCAGCAGCGCGCGGTGGACCCCGCGTGCGGTCGCGCGATTGGCAAAACCTTCGATAAGCCGCCGGCCGACACCCCGCCGGCGCATGGTTGCGTCGGTGACGATATGGCTGAGCACCGAAACCGGGCGGGACGCACCGGGCTGGGCGGCGGAGGCGGAGGCGGAGGGCAGCACGCCCATGTGGCGGGCGACGCCTCTGGCGTAACGCCCCATCCGGGTGCGGGCGAAATCGAGTGCCACCTGGGGGCGGGTGAGCATGGCGCCGCATCCGGCCAGCGCCAGTCTGGAGCCGAAATTGTGGGTCACCCAGCGGTAGTGCTCGGCGTTCGCGGTTGTGCCGAACAGGGCGCCGACGACGTGATCGTCATCGTCACGGGCGACAAGCGCGATGCCATAGGGAGAGCGGGCAAAGCTTTCCTGATAGAGACCGAGGAAATGCCGACCGAGCTTTGGAAACAGGCCCAGCCGCAGATTTTTCCGATGCAGGGACGCGGTCGCCTCAATGTCGGATGTGCGAAGCGGTTCAATCGACAGCATGGCCGGGGCCCCTGACGCGTTAAGTTTGGTTGCCGAAAGGTTAATGCCAAACCGGCTGAGCCGTTCCCGATTGCTCCAAAATGCATTTCATGTTCGGAATGGGCCTTTCCCGATCCGATGGAAATTGCGATGGGCAAGGAAATCGAACTCAAACTGCAGGTTGCCCCCGAGGCCGTGGGGCTGGCGCTTCAATGGGGCGAGGCGCAAGGAGAGATGAGCCGGCGGGACCTGCACTCGGTCTATTTCGATACGACAGGGCGCTCGCTGGCCATGGCGGGATTGTCGCTGAGGACGCGATATGACGGAGCGCGATACGTCCAGACCGTGAAGGCGGCGCAGGGCAGAGCGGCGGGGCTTTTCGCGCGCGAGGAGTGGGAAAAGGAGGTGGCGTCCGAGTGGCCCGAACTGGGATCGGACACACCGTTGGCCGGCCTGCCGCCGCAGACACTTGATGCGTTGGCGCCGCTTTTTTCTCTCGAGGTGGTGCGGAGGGGCATCGATATCGCGCGCGGGAGCAGCATTATCGAATTGGCGCTCGATACGGGTGTTGTGGTTGCCGACGACCGTAGGACCGAATTCTGCGAAATCGAACTCGAACTCAAATCGGGCGAACCGCATGCGCTTTTTGCGTTGGCGCGCGAGCTCGACGCGCTGGTCAGCCTGCGGCTTGAAGTGATGACTAAATCGGAGCGGGGGTATCGCCTGCTCGATGCGGTGGCGGAAAGCGCAAAGGCTGAATTCATACCCCTTTCGGCCGGCCAGGGCGTGCAGGAGGGCTTTGCCGCGATTGCGGCTGCGTGCATGCGGCAATACAGGCTCAACGAGGATATCGTGCTTCGGCGCCGTTCGCCCGAGGCGCTGCATCAGGTGCGGGTGGGGCTGCGCCGGCTGCGTTCGGCTCTTGCGCTGTTCAAGCCGGTGGTTGATGATGACCGATATGCCTATTTCCGGGACGAGCTGAAATGGCTGGCGGGAGAATTGGGCGATGTGCGCGATTTCGACGTCCTTTTCGGCCGGGCCCGCTCCAATCAATTGCGCATCGCGGTGGCCCGCCTGCGCGAGGAGGCCCATGACACGCTCGAGGAAATCCTGGCGTCGGCACGGGCGCGGGTGCTGATGATCGATCTGGCTGAATGGGTGGCGGTGGGGCCGTGGCGCAGCGCCGCCCAGCATGCGGATGGCGAAATTTCGGTCGGGGAATTTGCCGCCGATGCGTTGGAAAAATCGTTTCGGAAATTCAAAAACAGCAGCAAGGGGCTCGCTGGACTGGGTGAAGAGGACCGGCACGAGGCGCGCAAGCTGGCCAAGCGGTTGCGCTATGGCAGCGAATTTTTTGCCGGGCTCTATACCGGCAAGAAAGCCGCCAAACGTCATGGCCGGTTCATCGATGGACTGCAGGCGATCCAGGATCAGTTGGGCACGCTCAACGATGTTGCGGCGGCGCCGGGTCTTTTGGCAAAGAATGGGCTGGGCGACACCGAAGGCGCCGACGGTGTGCTTTCGGGAGCCGACACGACCGATACGCTCGAGAAAGCGGAAACGGCTCGTGACGGCCTGATTGGTCTCAAACCGTTCTGGCGCTAGCCCATTGCCGCCCGGTAGATGCCCAGAACGTCCTCCACGCTCATGGGGCGGGGATTGTTGTCCATGAGGCGGCGAATGGCGTGGGCTTCACTGGCCCAGGCAGGCAGGGCATCGGGCAATGCGCCGTGGCGGGAGAGATCCATTTCGACGCCGAGCTGTTTGCAAAAGCCATGGGCTGACTGGAGAACGCCGGCCGCACTGGTATCGGCGCCAAGGTTGAGCAGCGAGAGGATTTCGCCGGTTTTTTCGGTGCAAAATGAGGCGTTGAAGGCCAGAACATGGGGGAAGATGATGGCATTGGCCAGCCCGTGGGGGAGTTTGAGGCGGGTGCCGAGCGGGTAGGCGAGCGCGTGACCGCTGGCTGTGTTGACCGGACCGAGGCAAACCCCGCCATAGTATGAGGCCAGCATCATGCCGGCGCGGGCCTCTGTGTCGGTGCCATCGGCGACGGCGCGGGGCAGATAGCGTCCGACCAGTTCGATCCCCAAGCGGGCATAGCCATCGATCAGGGGGTGCGCCTTGATATTGGTGAAGGCCTCGACGCAATGGGCCAGGGCATCGACGCCGGTTGCCGCGGTGACGGCAGATGGCACCGAATGGGTCAGCTCAGGATCAAGAATGGCGATGTCGGCAAGCATGTGCTCGCTTTCGACGGCCAGCTTGGCGAGGGTTTCGGGGTCGGTCACCAGCGCGCGCGTTCCGGCTTCCGAGCCGGTGCCCGATGTGGTGGGAACCTGAACCAGCGCGGTGCGGCGTCCATTGATCTTGCCCGCGCCGACCACCTCGGGGACCGATTGTTCGGCATCCCAGAGGACGGCGACAAGCTTGGCAACATCCATGACCGAGCCGCCGCCCAGCCCGATCACGAGATCGGGGCGGAACTGGCGGGCCTCGGCAAGCACGGCCTCGACCGCAGGCAGGTCTGGCTCGGGGGGCAGGTCGAGATGGACATGGACCGAAGATTTGATGCCGATGCGGTCAACGAACGGTGCGGTGGGCGCCATGGCGACGACGAAGACACGGGAAAAGCCGTTGACGAAATCTTGCAGCCGGGACAATGCACCGGCGCCGATTTCAAGGCGCCTGGGCTGGGCGAGCGTTATGGGGCGGGCCATCGAGAGCATCGGTTCAGCCATTGTCCTGCTCCTCGAGCGCGGCCATCTGCGCCCAGACGTCGTTGCACTGGGCCTCGTCCAGCGGGACGAGGGGCGGGCGGACGCGCGTCCAGCCCTCATGGTTGCGGCGGCGGGCCAGCATGGCCTTGACGGTGGGGAGCTGAACATAAGCGTTGGAGAGATTGCGCCAGGCCTCGATACGGGACTGGGCGTGATCGACTTCGGCGGCGCGCGTCGCGTCGTGCCAATTGTCAAAGACCACCCGCAAATGGTTGGCGATCAGGTTCGAGCTCGAAGTGATGCAGCCGGCGCCGCCCGAACGCAGCAGCGGGAGCATGAAGGGATCGGCGCCCGCAAAAACCGAGAAGTTTTCAAAGGCATTGGCGAAGGCCTGCATGCTTTCGAGTTTGCCCGAGCTGTCCTTGATGCCGATCACCGTGCCGGGGAAGCTTTCGAGCAGCCGGCCCACGAGCTCGAGCGAAAGCCCGACCTGAGCGATGGGCGGGATATGATAGAGAACGATGCGCAGATCGTTGCTCGCCACGCCCTCGATCAGCTCGGCATAGAATCGGAACAGGCCCTCGTCGGTGACGCCCTTGTAATAGAAGGGCGGCAGGACGACCGTTGCGGCAACGCCCGCTTCGACCGCGTGCCGGATGAGGGCGACGCTATCGGCGACATTGGTCTGGGAGGTGCCGGGCATCAGGCGTTTGGGGTCGATGCCCGAAGCGATGACATGCTCGAGCAAAGCCTGGCGCTGGGCAATGGAAAAAGAATTGGCCTCGCCCGTGGTGCCCAGAAGCGCGATGCCGTCGCAGCCTTCTTCGAGCAGCGATTTGGCGTGGATCGCAAAGGCCGCGTGGTTGGGTTCGCCAGAGGCAAGGACCGGGGTTGCGGCGGCGCAATAGACGCCGCTTATGGGAAGATTGCGGGCGGGGTTCATCATTTGCTCCCGGCAGCCAGCCGGCGCGCATAGGCGATGGCGGCATTCATGTTGGTGTGGTTGGCCTTGCCGGTGCCGGCAATGTCGAAGGCCGTGCCGTGATCGACCGAGGTGCGGTCGATGGGCAGGCCGAGCGAGACATTGACCGCGGTATCGAAGGCAACGAGCTTGATGGGGATGTGGCCCTGGTCGTGATATTGGGCGACCACCAGATCGAAAGCGCCATTATAGGCCCGGTGATAGACGGTGTCGGCGGAAATGGGGCCGGTGACGTCGATCCCTTCGGCGCGAGCCATGTCGACGGCGGGGACAATCTGTTGGTCATCCTCGGTGCCGAACAGGCCGCTTTCGCCGCAATGGGGATTGATCCCGGCAACGGCGATGCGGGGCTTTTCGTATCCGATGCGCTTGAGATGATCGTTGCCGGCGCGGATGGTGTCGAGAATGCGGGCGGGGGTGGCGCGGTCGATAGCGGTCTTGAGCGAGACGTGGGTCGAGACGTGGATGACTTTCAGCCGCTCGGACGCCAGCAGCATGAAGGCCGATTTCTGCCCCGTCAGCGCGGCGAGCATTCCGGTGTGGCCGTCATAATGGTGGCCCGCGAGATTGAGGGCCTCCTTGTTGATCGGTGCGGTGACGATGCAGCCGATGGCATCGTCAAGGGCGTCGGTGACGGCCCCCGCGATAAAGCGGTAGGCGGCATCGCCGGCGCGGGCGTCGAGCTTGCCCCAGGGGAGGGCGCCGCCTTCAATTTCGAAATCGATGACCAGTGCATCTAGATCGAGGCTGACGCCGGTGGCGCGGGCCGCGGCTTCGAGGGTGGCGCGATGGCCGTAGATGCGGGTGCGTTCACGCCCGGCATCATCCATTTCGGCCACGGCGCGCACCGTGATCTCGGGGCCGACGCCGGCGGGGTCGCCCATTGTAATGCCGATGATGGCGCTCACGCTGTTTCTCCGTCGATCCAGCCCTTGGGCAGGTGGACATATTTGATGGCCCTGCGGAAATAGGTGTAGGCCACGTGCAAATCACCGTCCTCGCCTTCGAGAAGATAAGGGTAGGACAATTCCTTGTTGCGCCCGTCCTCGGAATTGTTCGAGAGGCAGGTTCCGGCGCTGTCATCGATGACGCGGCGGAGGGGAAAGGTCTTGCCGCCATCGGTCGAAATGCAAAGGCTGAGTGGCGCGCGCGGCACGCCCCAGACCGGAGCGCAACCGCCGGTCGCGTCTGGGCGGTCGTCGCCTTCTTCGATCTCGTCATAAAGGGAGGTCCGGCGGTCGGGCGAGGTGGCTGCGGACGCCGGGTTGCAGACCATGGCCAGCCGGCCGTCGGCGAGGCGGATGACGTTGATCGATGAATTGTTGTTGGGCACGTCGGTGGGGCGCGGTTCGGACCAGGTGTGTCCGCCATCCTGGCTTTCCGAGCGGTGCACGAAATCGGACTGGCGGCGGCGATAGAAGGCGACCATCTCGTTTCCGTCGAGTGGCACTATGGTCATGTGAACCGAGCCGATGGAGCCGGGGACCTCCTCGAGCGTCCATGTGTTTCCATCGTCGTGGCTCGTGGCGACGGCGGCGGTATCGTGGCTGCCGTTCCAGCGCTGACCGGGGCGGGGAATGCAGCGGAAGACCGGCATCATCCATGCGCCATCGGCGCGGCGAACGAAACGGGCACGGATGAAGCTGCCGAGCGGCAGATCGATGGTGCGCGGCTCACCGGCCGTGAGGATGCCGTCGGTCAAGGTGATGTTCCGGGCCCGCAGCAGGCATTCGTCCTGATTGCCGGCGGGCTGAGCCGTATGGAAGAGCTGCCAATGGTGCCCGTTATGGGCGAGCACCGGGTTCTGCTCGGAACGGTTCGGATCGTCCGACAGCCGGACCGGTGCGCTCCATGTGTCCGACCCTGGGGCGAGCGTGCTCGCAAAGATCGAAATGTCTGATTTGCCCTCGAGCGTCCCGCCAAACCACAGGCAGGCCAGCGTCCCGTCTTCGAAGCGCTCGATGAAGGCTGCATGGTTCTGTACCATTGGCGAGGGCAGAAGGGCTTGCCGGCCGCCATCAGGGCGATCCGAGAGCTGTCCTGTCATGTTCCTGGCGATGTCGTCGGGAGACATGGCTCCTCCTTGTTTTTCCCGTCATACCTCCACTGCCGCAATAAAGTTGTCAAGTTATCCAGCTATAAAAAGTTGTAAGATATTTTTGCAGATTTGCAAAATAGGTAATAAGAACAGAGATTTATATCAACGATATGCGTGAGCAAATATGACAATATGGATTTGCGTTTGACAAATTGGTGCGGGCTGTGAATAGTGGCGGCCGGTCCTTTCGGTACGGAAAGGTCCAAAAAATTGCGGCTGAGCGCCCGGCAGCGCCGGTCAGCCGCTCGATGAAGCTGCCAAGGGAGGAAGCCTTGACCCTGAGATATCTGATTGCCGGCGCGCTTGTTGCGTCTGTTGCGACAAGCCCGGCCCTGGCCCAGGACAATACCGACATTACGGTGGTTCTGAGCGAAGAACTCGATCTCGTCGAACCGTGCATGGCCACCCGCTCCAATATCGGGCGCGTCATCATGCAGAATGTGAGCGAAACGCTGACCGAACTCGACGTTCGCGGCGACGAGGGGCTGATGCCGCGTCTCGCCGAGAGCTGGGAAGACATGGGCGATGGCGTGTGGCGCTTCAATCTGCGTCCCGGCGTGACCTTTTCGGACGGCTCGGCTTTCGACGCCGAGGACGTCAAGCACTCGTTCGATCGGGTTTTCTCCGATCAGATCACCTGCGAGAGCGCCCGCTATTTCGCCGATACGGAGCTGACATTTGACGTCGTCGACGATCTGACAGTCGACGTGACGGCTGATCCGGCTCAGCCGATCCTGCCGCTGCTCATGACGCTGGTGACCATCGTTCCCTCGGAAACGCCGATGGAATTCGTGCGCGAGCCTGTTGGCACCGGTCCTTATGCCCTGACCGAATGGCAGGCGGGACAGCATATCCTGCTCGAGCGCCGCGATGATTACTGGGGCGAGATGCCGGAAGTGACTTCGGCGCGCTATGTGTTCCGGTCCGAGCCCGCGGTCCGCGCCGCAATGGTGGAAACCGGGGAAGCCGATATCGCTCCGCAGATCACCGAGCTTGAAGCCACCAACCCGGCGACCGATTTTTCCTATCCCAACTCGGAAACCGTTTATCTGCGCATCGACAGCTCCGACGCGCCGACCAACGACATCCGCGTGCGTCAGGCGCTCAATGCGGCGATCGACCGCGAGGCGTTCATTGGCACGCTGTTGTCGGAAGGAACCGATCTTGCCGTAGCGATAGTGCCGCCGACGACCCTGGGCTGGAATGGCGATCTCACCCCGCCCGCCTATGATCCCGACCTCGCACGGCAATTGCTGGCCGAGGCCGAAGCGGATGGCGTGGATGTGAGCCTGCCCATCGAAATCATCGCCCGCACGGAAAACTTCCCCAATGTGACCGAAGTCACCGAGGCGCTGACCCAGATGCTGACCGAAGTGGGGTTCAACGCATCGCTGCGCATGGTGGAAGTGGCTGAGCACGAGCAGTTCTACTCCAAGCCCTATCCCGAGAGCGAAGGCACGCGGCTGATCCTGGCCCAGCACGACAATGGTCGCGGCGATCCGGTGTTTTCGATGTACTTCAAGTACCACAGCGATGGGACGCAGTCGGGCATTGCCGATCCGCATGCCGACGATTTGATCGAGCGCGCAACTGCGGCGACCGGCGAAGAACGCGAAGCGCTCTGGTCTGAACTGTTCGCCTATGTGCAGGACGAAGTGGTGGCCGATGTGCTGCTGTTCCACATGGTCGGCCATAGCCGGGTCAGCGAGCGGCTGGACTTCATGCCCTCGATTGCCACCAACCAGCAATTGCAGCTGTCGCAAATCGGCTTCAACTAGAGGCTGGACATTGTGTCGGGCGGCGCGGGATCATCTCCCGCGCCGCCCTTTTTCTAAAATCGATTGGTGAACCGCAATGATGAAACTGATCGGCCAGAGAGCGATCGCCAGTCTGCTGTCGCTCATCGTCCTGATGGTGCTCGTGTTTTTTCTCTCGCGACTGACGGGTGATCCGGCGGCGCTGTTCCTGCCGATCGATGCGACCGAGGAGATGAAGCAGCAGTTCCGGGCGCTTAACGGGCTGGATCGTCCCATCATCGAACAGTTCGGGCTCTATGTCTGGGATCTGATCCATCTCGATTTCGGGGAATCGCTGCGACGGGCCCGTCCGGCCATCGATGTGGTGATCGAAGCCTATGCCTGGACCCTGCCGCTGGCGCTGATCACCATGACGCTGGTGATTGTCGCCGCCATCGTTTTGGGCTCGATTGCCGCGTTCAATGTCGGCGGGCTCATCGATCGCGGGATTTCGGTGGTTTCGCTGATCGGGGCGTCGGCTCCCGATTTCTGGATCGCCATTGTCGCCATCGTGCTGTTTGCGATCAACCTGGCGTGGCTGCCCACGTCGGGGGTGGGGACGCCCTGGCACTGGATCATGCCGGTCGCCGTGCTGTTCATCCGCCCGTTCGGGCTGATCGTGCAGGTGGTGCGCGGGTCCATGCTGCAGGCGCTATCGGCGCCCTATGTGAAGACGGCGCGGGCCAAGGGCGTCAAGAACCGGCCGCTCATTTTCGTGCACACGCTGCGCAACGCCATGCTGCCGGTGATCACGGTGATCGGGGATCAGGCCGCCGCGCTGCTCAATGGCGCCGTGATCGTCGAAACGATCTTCGGGTTTCCCGGAATCGGCAAGCTGATGATCGATTCGATCCTGCAGCGCGATTTCAACGTGGTGATGGCCGCGATCCTTGTGACCGCGATTGCCATTTTCATCATGAACATCCTGATCGACATCGCCTATTCGGTGCTCGATCCGCGCATCCGGCAATAGGAGGGATGTCCGTGACCGATATCACAGCTTCAAAATCCATTCCCGAAGAGCCAAGAAGCGGGGCGAGGGCACTGATTTCGATGGTCTGGCGCGACAAGTTCGCACTGGTTTCCGCATTGTTTCTGCTCGTGGTCATCGTGTGCGCGATCATCGGGCCGGCGCTGCTGGGCGATCTTGCGACCTCGCAGAATCTGCGGGGGCGCAACAGCCCGCCTTTCGACCTGACGCGTGGCTGGATCTTCGTTCTGGGAGGGGATTCGCTGGGGCGCCCCATGCTGGCCCGGCTGGTTGTCGCGGCGCAAAGCACAATGCTGGTCGCTGCCGGAGCCGTGGCGCTGGCGCTCAGTGTCGGGGCGCTGTTCGGGCTGATTGCCGGCTATATGGGAAAGAACGTCTCCCAGCTCATCATGCGGCTGGCCGACGTCATCATGAGTTTCCCCTCTCTGCTGTTGGCCGTGGTGGTGCTTTACGTTCTGGGGCCGTCGATCCCCAACATGATCCTGGTGCTGGCGATTACCCGCATTCCGATCTATCTGCGAACGACGCGCGCCGAGGTGCTCGAAGTGCGCGAGCGCATGTTCGTCCAGGCGGCGGTGGTGATGGGGGCGTCCAACATCCGGATCGTGCTGCGCCATATCCTGCCGGTGATCGCGCCGACGCTGGTGACCATTGCCACGCTTGATTTCGCCTTCGTGATGCTGGCCGAATCCTCACTGTCGTTTCTGGGTATCGGCATCCAGCCGCCCAATATCACCTGGGGCCTGATGGTCAGTCAGGGGCGGCCCTATCTCAATACCGCCTGGTGGCTTTCGTTCTGGCCCGGCCTGATGATCGTCCTGACGGCGCTGTCACTGAACCTGCTGTCCAACTGGATGCGCGTGGCGCTCGATCCCGCGCAGCGCTGGCGCCTCGAAAGCCGGAAGTCCGCCAATGACTGATGCCCTGCTTACCGTTCGTGACCTTTCGGTCGACTTTCACACGGTCCGCGGCACCGTGCATGCGGTGCGCAATGTGTCCTGGTCGGTCAACAAGGGCGAGACCCTGGCCATTCTTGGCGAAAGCGGATCGGGCAAATCGGTCTCCGCCTCGGCGGTGATGAATTTGCTCGATACCCCGCCAGCGGAAATAACCAGCGGGGAAATCCTGTTCGAGGGCAAGGATCTGCTCAAGGTCAGCTATGAGGAGCACCGCGCGCTCAACGGCAAGCGGATCGCCATGATCTTTCAGGATCCGCTGGGCCATCTTAATCCGGTCTATACGGTGGGCTGGCAGATCGTCGAGATGATGACAGCGCATGGTCGCCCACTCGATAGGGCCCGGGCAAGGGCGCTGGAGCTGGTGACGCGGGTGGGGATACCCGAGCCCGAAAAGGCGCTGAAGAAATATCCGCACCAGTTTTCGGGCGGCCAGCGCCAGAGGCTGATGATCGCCATGGCGCTGATGCTCAAGCCTGACATCCTGATCGCCGATGAGCCGACCACAGCGCTGGACGTGACAATCCAGGCCGAGGTGCTGGCGCTGCTCAAGGAATTGCAGGCGGAAACAGGCATGGGGCTGGTGCTGATTACCCACGATCTGGGCGTGGTGGCGGAGATCGCCGACCGGGTCGTGGTGATGAGCCAGGGCGAAATCGCCGAGCGCGGCACGGCCCGCGAGGTCTATCACAACCCCCAGCATCCCTACACCAAAAAGCTGATCGGGGCGGCGCCGGGCAAGGGCGCGATCAAGACGCTCCAAGCCGATGCGCCGGCGCTGCTGGAAATTTCCGAATTCGTGAAAACCTATGGCGAATTCACCGCGCTCAAGGGCGTATCGCTCACGCTGGCGCGCGGCCAGAGCCTGGCCGTGGTCGGGGAGAGCGGATCGGGCAAATCGACGCTGGCGCGGACTCTGTTGCGGCTCGAAAAGCCCGACAGCGGCAAGGCGCTCTGGAAGGGGCGCGATCTGGTCACCATGCCGGCGCGCGACCTTCTTGCGGTGCGGCGCGAAATCCAGATGGTGTTTCAGGACCCCACCCAATCGCTCAATCCGCGCATGTCCGTCTATCAGCTGATCTCTGAGGGCTGGGACATTCACAGGTTGATACCCGACCGCAGGGCAAGGCGCCAGCGGGTTGCCGAACTGCTCGAACAGGTCGGGCTGCTGGCTGAACACGCATCGCGCTATCCGCATCAGTTTTCGGGCGGGCAACGCCAGCGCATCGCCATTGCGCGGGCCCTGGCGCTGGAACCGGACCTTATCATCTGCGACGAGGCGGTTTCCGCGCTCGACGTTTCGGTGCAGGCACAAGTGATGGCGCTGCTAGACGACCTGCGGGAGCGGCTGGGCATTTCGTATCTGTTTATCGCTCACGACCTTGGTGTGGTGCGCGATTTTGCCGATACAGTCGTGGTGATGAAAGCGGGCGAGATCGTCGAGCGTGGGCCGACCGAGGCGATTTTTTCGGCGCCCCGGCATCCCTATACGCAGCGGCTTTTGGCCGCCAATCTCGATCCCGACCCCGATGTTCAGGCGCAGCGGCGGCTGGCCGGCGCCGCAACGCAATGACCGATCTGGCGATTATCGCCGATGATCTGACCGGGGCGCTCGATGCGGCAGCACCGTTTGCCATGCGGGGGCTCAAGACCGTGGTCGCGCTCTCACCCCACGGGTTGCCCGAGGCGCTTGCGGCGGGCGCATCGGTGGTCGGTGTTTCAACCGACAGCCGGGAGGTCGATCCCGATACGGCGAGGAGTCGCATGGGCGCGGTGCTTGAGGGGCTGCCCGAAACGGTGGGACTGTTCAAGAAAATCGATTCCCGCCTCAAGGGAAATGTTGCGGCCGAGCTCGATATGATTGGCTTTGAGCGCGCGCTGGTCGTCCCGGCCATCCCCGAATTCGGCCGCTGGGTGAAGGCCGGCAGGCTGGGCGGATTTGGCGTGGATACGCCAATCGATGTGCGTGAAAGGCTGGGTCGGCATGCACAAAGGGCGTTCGTGCCCGACGTGTCGGATCGGGCTGACATCGAGGCGGCGCTCGAGGTTGCGCCGGACGACCTTGCGGTGGGGGCGCGGGCGCTGGCCGAAGCGATGGCCGGGCGGATGGGGGGAGAACGCGTTCAGCCAGTTCCCGATATCTCCGCCAGGCGCGTGATTTTCGTTCTCGGATCGCGCGATCCGATCACGCTGGATCAGATCGGGCGGTTGCGCCAGGCGTGTCCGGAGGCGGCCTATGTCGCGGCGCCGGGCGGGGCGGTTGTTGATGGATCGGGAGCCGGGAGCGATGTCATCATTTTTCATGCCACGCAGGGGCAGCAGTCCGACGATCCGGCGGATGTGGCGCGGCGGCTGGCCGAGGGGCTTGCGAGTGCGGGACCGCTCGATGACACCCTTGTGGTGCTTTCGGGCGGCGCGACGGCACAGGCGGTGCTCGAGCATTTGGGGATCGGGATGATCGAGGTGCTCGGCGAGGTGCTGGCTGGCTTGCCTATTGCCCAGACTTTAGGGTTCAAGCTAATCACGAAGTCCGGGGGATTTGGAGAGCCCGATGCCTTGGTCAGGATTGTGAACAGGGGCATTCAGGCGCGGGGTAGGTCTTAGATGTCGATGTCGGATGGTCTCAATGTGCGGCGCAGTCTTTCAGACGCTGTGTTCGACCGCATCCAGAAGGCAATCAAATCTGGCGCCTATGGCGTCGATGAACGCCTGCCGACCGAGCACGCGCTGGCTGCCGAGTTCCAGGTGTCGCGCCCCGTTGTCCGTGACGCGCTGCAACGGCTTCGCGATCAGGGGCTGATCTATTCGCGGCGCGGGGCGGGCTCTTTTGTGCGCGAGCAGGGGATCAAGGAACCTCTGGGATTCGGGCAGATGGAAAATCTGTCGGATCTGGAGCACTGCTATGATTTTCGCCTCACGATCGAGCCTGAAGCGGCGGCCATGGCCGCGGCGCGACGGTCGGATGAGGCGCTGGTCAAGATCAAGACAGCGCTGGCGCTGCTGCGCGACGCCACGAACCGACAGGCGCACCGCGCCGATGCCGATTTCATGTTCCATCTGTCGATCGCTCAGGCTTCGGGCAATCCCTATTTTGCCACGGCGATGCAGGCGCTCGAGGACCACATCGCGGTTGGCATGCGATTTCACGGGCTGTCGCTGAAAAGCACCCATGACGGATTGCAGCATGTGTTTACCGAGCATACCGCCATTTACCAGGCGATCCTCAATCAGGATGCGGCAGGGGCGCGAGCGTTGATGCGCCAGCATATAACGGGATCACGGAACCGGTTGTTTGCCCCGCGCGATACGCAGGGAAGCTAGATCAAATCGTGGTGCGGGTGGCCGGAATCGAACCGGCACTCCTTTCGGAACTGGATTTTGAGTCCAGCGCGTCTACCAATTCCACCACACCCGCAGCAGATTTGTCGCGGCGGACTATAGGCAAACAGGACGCGGCGTCAATTGCCCTGATGCGCCCTTTTTGAACGTGATGGTGATTTTGTTGCCGGTGAGGACCGATCAGCGCGAGAGGGATCGGACTACCTTGGCGATGCGCTTTTGCTTTGCCGGCTGGGCGACAGATGTCACCCGCCTCTCAAGGATGGCAAGAAGCCGCGCGCGTTCGGGGCCGGCAACGACCGAGGCTGCAATCTCGGCATAGGCGGGCAATTGATTGACTGGGGCCGTTTCGATCCGATCGAGCATGATCGGGGCCGCTTTTTTGTACTGGCCGGAACGGGCCAGCCCCGCGAGAATCCCCATCGTTGCGTCTTTGGCAATGACCGACCCGGCGTCAGCGGCGGCCAGTATGGTATCGAGATGTTCGCTCAGCAATCGCGGTTCGAGCGGTGCCAGGGTTTCGAGGGCTTTCAAAGCGCCCCAGACTTGACGATTGGCGCCGGCATCGAGGCGGGAAAGAAATGCACCGGCGTGGGGCGCGATGAGCTCGGGTGCCCTGTAGCCGATTTCGTAAAGGACCTTGATGGCGTCATTTGCGACGGCCTTGCCGGCATTCTGCAGCGCATCGGCCAGCGTGGCGATTGCCGCGTGGTCCCTTTGCGCCACGAGCTGTTCGGCAAGAGCAATATTGGGTTGCTCGTCATTGCGGTCCAACGCACAGGCGAGCTGATCGAGAACGCCCAAGGCTAGCTCCGCCAGCGCTGCAGACGCGGCAGGGATCGGGTAAATGCCCACGCCATCACGCGTGGCATGCCCTGCTTGCGCAATTGGTCAATGCAATATTGCTGCATCTGCGCGACCGTAAAGCCGGGCTGGGTGAACGCCCCGTCCTCAAAGCACAGCGAACAATAAAGAGTAGAACGACTGCCATCGGCATTGGTGCCTCCGCCTTGGGGGTCCTTGCTCATGGGCATTGAGCAGCTCTGACAAATCGGTCCCACAGCGGTCTCCATTGTTTTTGGCCCGATCGGCCATCTTGACACCGTCGGGTGTGAACCATAGTAAAACCATGGAGTGCGGTCAATGGTTTTGGAGTCATGATGCGAGTCGGCGCCCTGGCAAAGCAAACAGGCATGACGCGGGATACGATCCGGTTTTATGAGCGCAGGGGACTGATTTCCTCCCGACCGTCCAGCGACCCTTCCAACAGCTATCGCGACTACCCCGACGACACCGTGGAACGGCTGGACATGATCGCGCAGGCTCGGGCTGCCGGGATGAGTATTTCCGAGCTTGAAATGCTGGTTCAGGTGATGGAAACCGGCGATCTCGAAGCGTTTGATGCCGACAGCTTTCTCGCGGAGAAAATCGGGGAAATCGAAGCCTCGATCGCCCGATCGCGGCGTTTTGTGGCGCTTCTGAGGGCAACCCGAACGGCGCTGGCGCGCGCGGTGCGATAAGAGAGCCTTGGCGCTTTTTGAACCTTTTGCCGATACAGATATCGAAGTGCTCGCAGAGTGCGCCGTAAATCCGGCGTGATCGCGATTGAAAAGTTGGTGCGGATGGAGCATGGCTTGCCGGCCCGCCCGCCCGCCAGTTGGGGACGACCAATATATGCTGCGCCGCCTTTATGACTGGGCCATGAAAATGGCCATGAGCCGACAGGCTCCCTATGCCTTGGCCGGGGTGAGTTTTGCCGAAAGTTCGTTTTTTCCGCTGCCCCCCGATGTGATGCTGATTCCCATGGTGGTCGCGGACCGCAAATCGGCCTGGTGGAACGCGACGATCTGTACGGTCGCCTCAGTGCTGGGGGGGATTTTCGGGTATGTGATCGGGGCGTTCCTGTTCGAGCCGCTGGCGCGACCGATCATCGATTTTTACCACTACGGGCCGGCCTTCGAGCAGCTTCAGCAGTGGTTTGCCGATTACGGGCTGCTGATCGTCTTTGTCGCCGGGTTCACACCGGTGCCCTACAAGGTCTTCACTATCACTTCGGGGTTTGCCGGGTTGTCGCTGCCGGTCTTCGTAATCGGCTCGATCATCTCGCGCGGCGCGCGGTTCTTTCTGGTGGCGACGCTTTTGTACTTTTTCGGCCCTCCGATCCGCGATTTCATCGAAAAGCGGCTCGGTCTGGTCACAATCGTCTTTACCGTGCTGTTGATCGGCGGTTTCGTCGCCATTCGGTATCTGAACTAGGATTTTCGCCTCATGTCGCAGACTTCTCAACTTTCACCGGCATCGGACCGGGCCAAGGCCGGCGCGGCGTTCGTTCTGGGGCTTGCCGCCATTCTCGGGGCGCTGGCGTTCCAGTTCATCGGCGGGCTTTATCCGTGTGAATTGTGCCTGACCCAGCGCTGGCCCTATTATATCGGCCTGCCGTTGCTGGCCCTGGCGCTGATCGTGTGGACCAAGCTTCCAACCCCGTTCCGGGTTGGGTTGATGGGCGTGGTTGCGGCGCTGTTTGCGTGGGGAACCTGGGTCGGGGGCTATCACGCGGGCGTTGAATGGGGCTGGTGGCCGGGGCCGCAAAGCTGCACCGGGGTCGGCGACGACGCGATCAGCCTCGATATGCTTTCAGACATGAGCGATGTGCGCATCGTGCCGTGCGACGCAATTCAGTGGGAGATGTTTGGCATCTCGCTGGCCGGGTTCAATGCGCTGATTTCGGCAGCCATCGTGGTGCTGCTGGTGCTGGCCATTATCGGGCAGTTGCGCAAGGCGTAAATCGGCTTACGGCTCCAGTTCGATATCCCAATAGAGATAATCGAGCCAGCTATCGTGGAGATAGTTGGGCGGGAAGGCCCTGCCGTTGTTGTGCAAATCGTGCACCGTGGGCTGGTAGGGCTTCTGGCGCGGGATCATGCCGATTTCGCGCGGGGTGCGATTGGCCTTGCGCAGGTTGCAGGGCGAGCAGGCGGCAACGATGTTTTCCCAGGTCGTGCGGCCACCCTTGGAGCGGGGCAGGACGTGATCGAAGGTCAGATCGTGACGCGAGCCGCAATACTGGCACTGGAAACGATCTCGCAGGAAAACGTTGAAGCGGGTAAAGGCGGGGTATTTGGCGGGCTGGACATAGTCTTTGAGCGAAATGACGCTCGGCAGGCGCATCTCGAAGCTCGGACTTCGGACCACCTTGTCATATTCGGAAACGATGTGCACACGGTCCAGGCACACGGCCTTTATGGCGTCCTGCCAGTTCCACAAGGACAATGGATAATAGCTGAGCGGCCTGAAATCAGCGTTCAGGACTAGAGCGGGACAGGCCTGAGGTGACACGTGGATTGTCACAAAATCCTCCGGGGCATGGACTTAACCTCCCCGCAACGCTTCCAATCCTGAATGCGCTCTGACCGCTGCCGGAAGCGCTCCGGCGATTCCATGGCTATATTCTACGCCTCTTGTGACAGGGCTGTGAAGAACTTTGTTGAAAAGCTGTGGGGAATCCAACTCGCTAGATCTAGTCCGCTTTTCTTCGAATCGCGGACTGGATCTAGGTCCTTGTTTCGTCGCGCGTCCGAACCGTAAAACCGTTTCCACTTTTGCTGGACGCGCTCTAGAGGATCCCGCGCAGGAACGTCGTGGCGGTCTCCAGCCCGTCCTGAGCGATGGTGTGACCGGAGCCTTGAGAAATATGGAGCCGCGCGTCTATTCCGAGATCGATGAGTTTGGGCAGCGCGGTTTCGCTGCCGATGACCGGGACCACATCGTCCAGATCGCCATGGATCAGCAGCACGGGCGGCTTTGAGGCGATTTCGGCCTCGAGCTTTTCCGGCGCGACGATGAGGCCGGAAAAGGCGATGATGGCCTTGACGGGTTCGGCAAGACGCAGGCCGGTATAGAGCGCCATCATGGCGCCCTGGGAGAAGCCCACGAGGATCGTGTCGGCGGGCCCCAGGCCGGTCTGGGCCCACAGGTCGGTGAGGAACGCGTCGATCACGGGCCGGGCGGTGTCGGCGCCGGAGAGGCGCGCAAGGGTGCGGTCTCCCTCAAGGTCGAGGGGAAACCATTCATAGCCGAACGGATTGCCGCCGCAGACATGGGGGGCGTTGGGCGCGACGAATATCGTATCGGGGAAACTGTCGCGCCAGAACTGGCCGAGGGCGATGAGGTCGCGGCCGTCCGAGCCATAGCCGTGCAGGAGCACGACGAGACTTTTCGCGGATCCCGAGGCAGCGGGAAGCATGGGGCCGGAGAGCTTTACGGGTTCGGTCATCAATGGTCCTTGGGGTTGGAAAAATTTAGAGCGCGTCCCAGGCGTCAGAATTTTTCATGGCCGAGAAATAGCGCCAGAACATCAGGGCGGCGGCGCCCCGATGCGGCGACCATTGGGCGGCCAGGGGGATCAATTCCTTGGGCAGTGGGCGAGCGGGAAGATTGAAGGCGTGCTCGACCGCCTTTTGCAGAGCGAGGTCGCCGGCGGGGAAGATGTCGGGGTGGCCGGCGCAGAACAGGAGGTAGATTTCCGCGGTCCAGGGGCCGATGCCCTTGAGGCGGGTGAGGGTTTCGATGGCGGCGTCGGGCTCCATTACATCGACCTGGGAAAAGTCCAGGCCCTGTTCGGTGATGGCCAGGGCGACGCCGCGAATGGTTTCGAATTTCCCCCGCGAGAGTCCGGTCTTGCGCAGGGTTTGCTCGTCGAATCCGAGATAGGCATCGGGGGTTATGGCGCCCAGCGCTTCGACCCGGCCCCAGATGGCGCGGGCCGAGGCGACCGAGAGTTGCTGGCCGCAAACGATCCGGGCCATGCCCTCGAACCCCGATGGAGAATTGCGCAGGGTGACTTCGCCGGCCCGGCTGATGGCAGCGGCAAGGCGCTCGTCGCGCTGGCTCAATCCCTCAAGATGGACAGCCAGCGCCTGGGCGCTGTCGAGCCGGGGTGGAGTGGCGAGGGCGCTCATGGTAGGGGCTTTCAACGAGGATTTGCGGTTGGTCATGTCGTTCCCATCTCAACGTATTTTCCGCTTCGCGCCAAGCCCGAACGGGCGGTTGCATCTGGGGCATGCCTATTCGGCGCTTTATACCGATCATTGGGCAAGAGCGCTGGGCGGAGCGTTTGTGCTGCGGATCGAAGACATCGACACGGTGCGGTGTCGACCCGAATTTGTCGAAGCGGTTTTTAAAGATTTGCAATGGCTTGGGCTTGAATGGCCCGAGCCGGTGCGGGTCCAATCGGCCCATTTCGATGACTACCGTGTGGCGGCCGATGCCCTGCGGAGCAAGGGTCTGCTCTATCCGTGCTTTTGTACGCGGGCCGAAATCCGGGCGGCGGCGGATGGGCGGACCGATCCGGACGGGGCACCGATCTATCCGGGGACCTGCCGGCATCTTCCGGGGGCTGAAAGACTGGAAAAGCTCGAGGCCGGCGTGCCGGTGCAGTGGCGGCTCGACGTGGGACGAGCGCTTGACGGAAAAGGGGAACTTTCTATCCGTGAGGCGATGCCCGACCCCGCCAGTGAAGTGGTCAAGCGCCGGGCAGAGCCCGAGCGGTGGGGGGATGTGGTGATCGTGCGCAAGGATACGCCGACCAGCTATCATCTCTCGGTGGTGGTCGACGATGCCATTCAGGGCATAACGCATGTAACGCGCGGCATGGATCTTTACGCCTCGACTGACATTCACGTCCTTTTGCAGGTTCTCTTGGATTTGCCGAGCCCGGTCTATACCCACCATCCGCTGATCGTCGGTGAGGATGCGGAAAAGCTGTCCAAATCTCGCGGCTCGGAAAGCCTGGCCGGGTTGCGGGCGCTGGGGATTGCGCCCGGGGAGATCAGGGCGCAGTTCACGTTCTGAATCCTGGCGCAAACCAGGCGTGGAAAGCTACGGCCCGGTGCGTTCGGGACCCCGATATCTGCAATCAATGCCGCGATGGGTGGAACGGGGCGACAAAATGGGGCATGACCCGATAGCGATGCCGTGTTCTACACATGCGTATCGAGACAGTTTAGGAAAGCGATCCCATGGAAACCTCCCTCAACATCCTGATCGTCCTGGCCGTGGCCGCAGTGGCGATCATTTTGGGCATGGGGCTCTACAACATGTTCAAGGGCGGGTCGGGCAACACCAGCCAGAAGCTGATGCGGGCCCGCGTCATCATGCAGGCCATAGCGGTAGCCTTGCTGATGGCGGCATTGTATTTCTTTGGTCCTCAACGCTGATCCCGCTCCCACACCGCAGGTACTTATTTATGGTCAAGCTCAACAAGATCTACACAAAGACCGGTGATGACGGGACGACGGGGCTGGTGGACGGGCCGCGGCGGCAAAAGGACGACCTGCGGGTCGAGGCCTATGGCACGGTGGACGAGGCCAACGCAGCGATCGGGCTGGCGCGGCTCAATACCAAGGACATGGCGCGGGTCGATCACGCGCTGGGGCGCATCCAGAACGATCTGTTCGATCTTGGGTCCGATCTTGCAACGCCCGGCCCCGATGAGGGGCGATCCTACACGGCGTTGCGGGTGACGGCGCGGCAGGTGGAATGGCTCGAGGGCCAGATCGATGCGTTCAACGAAGCGCTCACCCCGCTGACGTCGTTTGTCCTGCCGGGCGGGACGGCCCTTTCGGCGGCGCTGCATCTGGCGCGCACCATAACGCGGCGGGCCGAACGGGTGTGCGTTGCCACCAAAAGGGCCGAGCCCGACCTCAACCCCGAAGCGATCCGCTATCTCAACCGGCTTTCGGATCTGCTGTTCGTTCTGGGCCGGGTGGCCAATGGAAACGGGAGCAAGGACGTGTTGTGGGAGCCAGGGCGCAATACGGGGACGACCAAGGACGGGTAAGGGTCTGTATCGCCCGGTGAGCCTGGAATTATCGGCTTTTCCGAAGCAATTTTCAGGCGTATTGTTGGCACCAGGGCGGCGGAGACTTCGAGGGGAGGTTGAGTTCGCCCTGGAGGGTTTAAAAAATGCCCAAGGTCTCGCATCTGTTTTTCCAGAGCGGCATCGTCTTTCTCATTGTCGGCATCGGCATGGGGTTGCAGATGTCCATTTCCGGTGTCCACAACGTCACCGGCGCCCACGCCCATCTCAACCTGCTCGGCTGGGTGACCAGTGCGCTGTTTGGCGCCTATTACGCACTCAATCCGGCCAAGGCGGCGTTGCGTCTGGCGATGATTCACTACGGGGTCTATACGCTCGGGGTCATCGCCATGATCGTGGGGCTCTATTTCCTGCTTCAGGGGAACACCAGCTTTGAGCCTCTGGTCGTTGTGGGGTCGCTGGTGACTTTCGCCGGGGTGCTGATTTTCGCCTACACGGTTTTTGCGCCGTCCCGCACCGCTTCGCCGGCCCGACCCAGGCCCGCGGAATAGCCGAAGGGGCGGCGAGGCTGACGGAAAGCCTCTCGCCCCATGCGCAAATGGACATTTCGAGCGCCGGGCGCGGCACGCACCGGCCTGCGCGGATGGTCTTGTTTTTGCGCGCGCCCTGGGTGCAAAAATGGTATCGGGTGGTTCGAAGCGCTCCGGCACACCGGGCGCCAGCCCGGGGACTGCGCCGATGTTTCTGCCGCTCTATGACAGCAACAAGATCGCTCATATCGAGCGGCCCTTCGTCAATTACGGATTGATCGGGGTCAATATCGTCGTGTTCCTCATGCAATGGGCCGGCGGGCAGGACGGGCTCTATTTCGGCCAGATCACCTATGGGATGATCCCGGCGGTGGTGAGCGGGGTCGTGGAAGGGCCAGCGCCCTGGCTGCCCGATCAGGCGACGGTCTTCACCTATATGTTTTTGCATGCCGATTGGCTGCACCTTCTCTCCAACATGTTGTTTTTATGGGTGTTCGGCGACAATGTCGAAGACGCCATGGGGCATTGGAAATATCTGGTCTTTTATATTGCCTGCGGGGTGGTGAGCGGGCTGGCCCATCTGTGGCTGTTTCCAGAGGCGATGGGGCCGCTGGTGGGCGCGTCGGGCGCTGTGGCGGGGATCATCGGGGCGTATCTTGTGCTCTATCCGAAAGTGCGGGTGTTCGTTCTCAACCGACTGGTCATCACCTTTCCCCTGGCGCTGCCAGCCTGGGCGGTGCTGGGGCTGTGGGTGGCGACGCAGCTTTTCTATGTGTTCATCTGGGGCGATGACGGGGTGGCCTGGTGGGTGCACCTGGGCGGGGTTGTGGCCGGGGCGGCGCTGGTGGTGGTGTTCAAGCGGCGACAGGTGCCGCTTTGGGGCGGGTGAGGCGGTGCGTTTGAGCTGGCGCTCAAGGCGCCACGCTGGCTTGCTCTCTGCGATCATCCCGGGGTGACGGGTAGTGGATTGGGGAAGGGGACAGCCCCAATGCGAAATCAGAAAATACCGGAGGAGTGCCGCGGCGATGGCCGTCGGGCCAATGGTTAATTCGGGGTAAGGTTTTTTTAGGCGCTGGCGTTTAGATTGGGGCGTGAACGCAGAAGCGATGAGGATGGGCGAAAATGAGCGATATTGCCGCGACAGCGGTGGCCATGAAACAGGCCCAGACCGTTCAGACCGCCCAGATGCTGATGGTCAAAAAGCAGCACGAAATGGAAATGAGCATGATTTCCATGCTGACCGAGGCCGTCGAGAATGCTCCGGCGCCGGCGCCCGCCGGGATGGGAGCCAATGTCGACAAGCGGGCCTAGGTTGCATGGACAGTCAGGTGATGGCGGCCTGCAAGTGGCAATATTCGCTGACGTGGCCCTTCGGGTCTGCGCTTCCGGTGCTCACGTACCCAATGTACGCTCCGCTCATAGCCCGCGAGCTTAAGTTCGCCGGGCGTTCTTCCCTACAGAAGGTCCACTGGATCTTCTGTGGCCGGTCATCACTCTCGAAAATCGCCACTTTCGGCTCGCCCTGACCTGACTGTCCACGCAACCTAGAGCGTGAGCCGCGAGGGTATATTGATCCTGATCCAGCATTCGGCCGAAATCCTTTTGCACCGCATGGCCAGGATCGAGGCCGGCAATCTTGAGGCCACAACGGCGCTGATTGCCAGGGAGCGTGGGGCGATGATGATCGAGAAGGCTATCGAGCGGCTCGACGCGCCCGTGTCGGCCAAAGCCGAGCCAACCCATCAGATCGACAAGAGCGCCTAAGGTCGGTCTTCTTTTGCTCTGTCTTGCAGAGGTGAGGGGATTGGCTGGCGCCCAAGGCTCCCTCACCGGCCTGCCGGCCTTCTTTCTCCTTGGGTGTGAGGGGTTTTTGAGCGGCCGTGTACTGGATATGGCCCCTAGCCCGTCTCCACCGCCTGGCGCAGGGCGCGGACGAGGGCGGTTTCGAGCTTGCCGGCGACGCACATGTCTTCGAGGATGGCCAGCGCCTGGGCGGGAGGCATGGCGGGCTTGTAGGCGCGGCGTTCGCTGAGTGCGCCATAGATATCGCAGATGGTGACGATGCGGGTGAGATCGCCGATCTGGGAGGCCATGAGGCCATCGGGGTAGCCGCTGCCGTCGAGATATTCGTGGTGGCCCCGGACGGCGGCTAGAATATCGGGGCTGAGATCGGCGTGGGCGGTAAGATAGTCAAAGCCTTCGATCGGGTGGCGCGCGATCTCGGCAAATTCTTCAGCGGAGAGCTTGCCGGGTTTTTCGAGGATGGCGACGGGGATCGTGGCCTTGCCGATGTCGTGGAGGAGGCCGGCGGTGGTGAGCTTGGAGACATCGGCCTGGCTCATGCCGACTTTCTGGGCGAAATTGGTGAGGACGCCGGTGACCAGCAGGCAGTGCTGGTAGGTGCCCTGGTGATGGGCGCGCACCGTATCGAGCCATTGACCGAGCCCGCCCGCGCCGACACTGTCGACGATGTCGTTGCTGGCCCTGGCGACGGTGGTTGAATCAAGGGCGGTGTTGGACCGGAGTGATTCAAAGGCGCTGCCGAGGGCCCTGGAGGCCGCCCGAGCTATGGCAGCGCTTGACGTGTCGGCCGCCTCGTCGACGGGTTGGGGCAAGGTGCTCGAGAGCAGGCGCTTGAGCCCCTCGGCTGTTAGCGGCCGCGTTTCAGTGGCGTGGGCGCGGAGCACATTGGCCTGAACCATCTCCACGCGCCGACCCTCGGTGACGAGGAAGTAGCGTGGGATGTTGCGCTCGAGGGCCTGCAGGCTCTTTTTGAGCCGGTCGATGGTGGCGGTGCTGGAGAGATCGGCGTCGACCAGGATGGCCGAAAAGGCCGAAAGGTCGAGCGCACCGATTTCGCTCAGTGGCGCGACTCGCGCTATCGCCGACCAGTGGGCAGCCGGGTGCGGCTCCCTTGCAGGACTGTCGGTGACCATCAAAACGGCAACGCTCGAACCGGTCAAGCTGGTGATCCGCTGTTTCGCCGCCGCGGGTGGCGGCTCCTCCGCCAATCAGTGTGCGCCCGATCCCTCAATTTTTAGTAAGCAGAAATTCGGCCTTGCCCGGTCAGATTTCGAGAAGGGTTTCGACGACCCTGTGGCCGTCGGGGGTGTCCCAATGGGCGGGGCCCTGGAGGACGGCCAACTCGCACCCTTCATCATCGACGAGAATGGTAGCGGGGAGGCCCAGCGTTACCGCTTCATTTCGCAGGCGCTCGAAGAGTTTGTAGCTCGGATCGGCAAAGAGCTTGAGATTTTGCGCGCCGATCTCTTCAAGGAACAGGGCAGCGGCGGTGGGACCGTCGGCGCCGATATCGAGGCTGATGGCGACCACTTCGAAATCGTCCCCGCCATATTGGGCTTGGAGCGCATCGAGGAAGGGCATTTCCTCGCGGCAGGGCGCGCACCAGGTGGCCCAGAAATTGATCAGCAGCTTCTTACCGGCGAAATCGGCGAGCGTGACGGGGTTTCCATCCTCGTCCTGGAAGGCAAGATCGGAATAGTCGCGCCATTGGGACGAGGGTAAAAGAGCGGCGAGTTCGCCGGTTGCGGCATCGTCGATGGCTTGTGCGGCCTCGGCGCGCACCGGGCAGGTCGCGGCGTTGGCGCCGCCATTGCTAACCCAGACGGCCACGGCTATACCTACCGCCGCTGCGAAAAGGCCCGTGCCAAGGATGATGGGGCGGGGTGATTTTCGCTTTTCGTCCTGATCCATAAAACCATCACTCGCAAATTTATTTAAGTAAGAGGCGCCGATGAGCAATCGCATGTGGGGAGGCCGGTTTTCCTCCGGCCCCGACGCCATCATGGAAGAGATCAACGCTTCTATCGGCTTCGACAAACGCCTTTACAAGCATGACATCGCCGGATCGATAGCGCATGCCACGATGCTGGAGGCAGCCGGCATTCTGACGCGCGACGATAAGGATGCCATCATCTCCGGTCTAGAGACAGTTCGGGGGGAAATCGAGGCGGGGGAGTTCACCTTCTCGCGAGCGCTCGAAGACATCCATATGAACGTGGAAAGCCGCCTCAAGGATCTGATCGGGGAGCCGGCCGGGCGACTGCACACGGCACGCTCGCGCAACGATCAGGTGGCGACCGATTTCAAGCTCTATGTGCGCGATGGGCTGGACATGCTGGCCGCGCAGGTCGAGACGCTGCAAAAGGTCTTGGTCGAGAAAGCCGAGGCCGAAGCGGACAGCGTGATGCCAGGGTTCACGCATCTGCAGAGCGCCCAGCCGGTGACCTTCGGGCATCATATGCTGGCCTATGTGGAAATGCTCGAGCGCGACAAGGGGCGGCTCCTCGATGCGCGGGCGCGGCTCAATGAAAGCCCGCTGGGGGCGGCAGCGCTTGCGGGGACTTCGTTTCCGATCGATCGGGAGATGACGGCGCAGGCGCTGGGGTTCGATCGGCCGATGGCCAATTCGCTCGATGCGGTCTCGGACCGCGACTTCATCCTCGAAACGCTTTCGGCGGCGTCGATCTGTGCGATGCATCTGTCGCGGCTTTCCGAAGAGCTGGTGATCTGGTCGTCGGCGCAGTTTGCGTTTGTGCGGCTTTCCGACAAGTTTTCCACCGGGTCTTCGATCATGCCGCAAAAGCGCAATCCGGACGCGGCAGAGCTGATCCGGGCCAAGGTGGGGCGGATTTTTGCGGCGTTCACATCGCTTTTGATGGTGATGAAGGGGCTGCCGCTGGCCTATTCAAAGGACATGCAGGAAGACAAGGAAATCGCGTTTGACGCGCTCGATAATTTCTCGCTGGCGCTGGCGGCGATGACCGGGATGATGGGCGATCTCACCGTCAATCGCGAAAAGATGGCGGCGGCGGCGGGGGCCGGGTTTTCGACGGCGACCGACCTGGCCGACTGGCTGGTGCGGGCGGCGAACGTTCCGTTCCGCGATGCGCACCACATCACCGGGCGCGCGGTGGCGACGGCCGAGGCCAAGGGCTGCGGGCTGGAAGGGTTGACCATCGAGGATTTCAAGGAAATCGACGAGCGCATCACCAGCCAGGTGTTCAAGGTGCTGGGGGTGGAAAATTCGGTCAAGTCGCGGACGAGTTTTGGCGGGACGTCGCCGGCAAACGTCAAGGCGCAGGTGACAGGCTGGCGCGAGCGGCTGGGGAATTAATCGGTGCATCATTTTACCTATCGCGGCGGCTGGATGTTTGCCGAGGATGTCGATCTGACGGCGGTGGCCGAGGAGATCGGCACGCCGTTCTATTGCTATTCGCGGGCGACGTTTACCCGGCATATCGACGTGATGATGGGGGCGTTTTCCGGCACCGACACGCTGGTCGCCTATGCCATGAAGGCCAATTCGAACCAGGCGATGCTGGCCATTGCCGCGCAAAAGGGCATCGGGGCGGATGTGGTGTCGCTCGGTGAGCTCGAGCGGGCGCTGCGGGCGGGGATCCCGGCGGAAAAAATCATCTTTTCGGGCGTCGGCAAGAGCCGGGCCGAGATGCGGCGGGCGTTGGACGTGGGGATCTTGTGCTTTAACGTCGAAAGCGAGCCCGAGCTGGAACGGCTCAACGCGGTGGCGGCCGAGATGGACAAAATCGCGCCGGTTTCGGTGCGGATCAATCCCGATGTGGACGCGAAAACCCACGCCAAGATTTCGACGGGCAAATCGGAGAACAAGTTCGGCATTCCCTACGCGCGGGCCGAGGCGGTCTATGAGCGGATCGCGGCGTGCAAGAATTTGAAGGCGGTGGGCGTCGATATGCATATCGGCAGCCAGATCACCGATCTCGATCCGTTCGACAACGCCTTTAAGCTGCTGGCCGAACTGGTTGAGCGGCTGCGGGCGGCGGGACATGCAATCGAGCATGTGGACGTCGGGGGCGGGCTGGGGATTCCCTATCAACAGGACAATTCGCCACCACCCGATCCGGTGGAATACGCCAAGCTGGTGCGCCGGCACACCGATGCTCTGGGGTGCCGGGTGATCCTTGAACCTGGCCGGCTGATCGCGGGCAATGCCGGGGTGATGGTGACGCGGGTCGAATACGTCAAAAAGACAGAGAAAAAGAGCTTTGTCATTGTCGATGCGGCGATGAACGATCTGATCCGCCCGACGCTTTATGAGGCTCATCACGATATTCTGCCCATGCAGGAAGCGGGCGCGGGGGCTGAGACCATCCGCGCCGATATCGTGGGGCCGGTGTGCGAGACGGGGGATTATCTCGGGCTGGATCGGGAGATGGCCGATGTGGGCGAGGGCGACCTGCTGGTTGTGATGAGCGCGGGCGCCTATGGCGCGGTGATGAGCTCGACCTACAACACCCGCCCGCTGATCGCCGAAGTTCTGGTGGATGGCGGCAAGTGGCACGCGGTGCGGCCGCGGCAGACGCTCGATGAGTTGATTGGGCTCGATAGTGTGCCGGAGTGGGTGAGGGCGGGCGACTGAGGGGGAGAGCCGATTTGAGGTGGGTTCCTGCCCGTCCGCTTCCGGGCGGCGGGCTTAGGAAAGCGGCCATTCAGGTGGTCGCTGAGCTTCGACAGCAGCGCGCCCTCTTTTAGGTCATCAACAACGCCTCTTGGATTCCCTGAATGCAGGCGGTCGGGGCAAGTCGAGGCGATGGCGATTTGGGGCAATTTCCGCCCGACGGCAGAATAAAATGGTGTCTATAGGGTAGACTAGAATTGCTCCCAATCAGCAGCGAGGGCGGTATTACCTGATATCTGCGATACGGGTCGAACAGCCTGTGCGGGTTTGGCCAACTTCTGCGACTGCGGTACCGACTGATCGGGACCGTTCAGTCGGAACACCGCCACAATCTGATCGAGTTCAATCGCCTGGGCTTCGTTCTGCTCAATGGCGGCATTGGTTTCTTCCACCAGCGCTGCATTGTGCTGGGTCATCTCGTCCATGGTCCGCACCGCGACGTTCACCTCTTCAAGCGCCTGCGACTGCTCGCCATTAGCCCTGGCAATGGCATCGATCAGCCCCGCGCTTTCCTCGGCACGGGTCTGGATATCGAGCAAGGTCTCGGCGGCGCGCGCAACCAACTGGGTGCCGTTGCGCACCTCGCCCGCGCTGGCGTCGATCAACTGCTTGACCTCGCTGGAGGCCTGGGCCGCGTTCTGCGCCAGGCGTCGCACTTCCACTGCCACCACGGCAAAGCCCTTGCCGGCTTCGCCGGCGCGCGCCGCTTCCACCGAAGCATTGAGCGCCAGCAGATTGGTCTGGAAGGCGATGTCGTCGATCATGCCGATGATATTGGAGATCTTGGCCGAGGAGGTTTCGATGGCGCTCATGGCCTGATTGGCTTCGCCCATCACCGCGCCGCCTTCGGTCGCGCTGCGCGACAATTGGCGAGCCGTGTCGCTGGCGGTTGCTGCCCGCCTGGCATTTTCCACTACCGCCGTGGAAAGCTGTTCAACCGATGCAGAGGTCTGCTCAATTGTCGCCGCCTGCCGCGTGGTGCGGTCGGCCAGATCATTGGCGCCGGCCAGAATTTCTCCGGTCGCCGTCTTGAGTGAGCGGGAGGTCTGCTGCAATTGCCCGACGATCTCGGTAAGCCGTTCCGCTACCGCATTGGTGTCCTGCTTGATCTGGTCGAATTCGGGGTCGAGGGCCTCGGTCACCCGGCTGGTGAGATTGCCCTGGGCCACATCACGGAGCACCGCCCCGGTCGCGGCGACGGCCTTGTCGATTTTTGCGCGCGCGGCGTCATCGGCCTCTCGGGCATCGGCCGTCAGTTTGTCGAAATAAGCGGATACGCCAATGTCGACATCGAGCAGCATGGATTTGAGCACGGCCACCAGCATGTCGGCCATGGCATCGGCATCAGCCAGCACGGCCTCGGCCGTGCGCGGCACGGAACGGCCGAAGCGGCCTTTTTCCGGCTCGAGCGCTGCCGCCATGGTGTCGTGCACCAATCCGCGCACCAGTGTTTCCATGATCAGGCCATAGCCGCCGATATGCCAGCGCGGCTCCAGCCCGATCTTGGCATGGCGGAGCCCCACCTTGCTGCTTGCCTCCATATAGGCTTGATCCAACTGCCCGGTCGCAATGGCCGACCAATGTCCTAGCTGCTTGGACTTGGCCCGATCCATCTGTGGCTTGCCATCAAAGAAGCGGGCCACGGCCGGCACCTCGGCGATCTTGGCGTAAAACCGGGTCAGGGCCGGTTCGAGATGAGCCTCGATCAGCGGCTGGGCGCGGGCGATGCTGCCTCGCGCAGCGTCATCAAGACCGATAAAGTCGAGACGGGACTGGAGAAGATCGGCGGTATCGGAGGTCATGGTGAGAGGCTTCCAGATTGGCGTCTGTGATGTTCTATGCCAATCGAGATTCCCAAATCTTGATCTGGGTCATAGTCCCGGAGAACATAGCCAATCGTGGTAAAGGACCGGTTATCGCGTGTGGGGATAATCAGTTTTCCGTAAGGTTGGAGCGGGCAGCGCTTCGGTGTTTTTTCAGGTCGACGGCACGGCCCTGCGCTCCAGAATAGCTTAGGGTCGGCCTGCGTTCAGTTCTGCCATTCGGCGAAAGGTGAACGGCAGGTTTCGTCCTGCGACGGATACGCTCGGCATGACCGAAATGGCGTCGGAAGCCGCCCCCAAGCAGTGAGATCGGATCAGCTCACAGCGCTGATCTTGCCAGCGGGATGATCTCGGCGGGCTTTCCCGCCAGTGCGTCGTTAACTTTTTCAATCAATTGGGCGAGCGAGAAGGGTTTGCCCAGGACGTCATAGATCAGGGCGTCCAGGCCATGGGCGCGTTCGCGTTGGTCAGCGAAGCCGGTCATCAGGAGGATGGTCATGGCGGGGTATTGGGCGCCGATGGCGAGGGCCAGGCCGATGCCGTCCATGACGGGCATCTTGATGTCGGAGACCAACAGGTCGAAATTGCCATTGTGCTCGTTGGCGATTTCGAGGGTGAGGCCGCCATCGGACGCGTCGATCACTTCGTGGCCGCTCATTTCGAGGGCGCGGGTCACAAAGGCGCGGACGTTGTCGTCGTCTTCGGCCACCAGAATGCGTGCCATGGGGCTCTACCCTTATTCTTTGGAGCAATGGCTTGATTGCTCAATCTCGGTGTGTCGTGTTTCCGAACCGCAAAAGTGGTAGCCACTTTTTTCTGGAAACACGACCAGTCTCGGTTTGGTCTTTCAGTTGCCTGCCGCCGAACCGTTGGCGCCGTCGACAAAGCTCAGTCTAATATTTGTCACGCCTTGCGGCGGTCCGATCAGTTGCGCGTCGATTGCCAATGTATCACCGGGCAAAACGTTGCGTGTGGCGGGCGTTACCGTCCATTCGTAAACAATGGTGCCGGCGGAATCGAGCAGGCTTACCAGCACCGATGGCACGTAGGTTATGCGATTCGTGATGTTGGAAATCTTAGCGTTGACCACAATGGCGGGGTTTCCATTCTGCGTGGTTCGCAAAGTCTTAATTTCGGTGAAATCGAGCCCGACGACATTGGTTTTAAGCCCCACTAGGCGATAGAGCCCGTCGAGCTGGGGGATTGCGGAAACGATCTCTGTGCGCAGGGCGAAAGCGGCGACAACGCTGGCGATCATCAGGACAATGATGGCGAAGCGGAACATGCGGCGGAACCGGGCGATCGGGTGCGCGGCGAGCATGCCGTTGCGGCGGCGGGCCAGGGCCTCGATACGGGCCTGGTTGGCGGCGCTGTCGATCGGGGGGCGTTGATCTCCGGGATCGGGCAATGGCGCGGGGTCGTTTGGAAACGGGTGTTCGGGTCCGGGCTCTGCGGGCTGACGGGCAGGCTGGTTGCGCAGGAAGGAGGCGTCGAGCATCTCCTCGTCGGCGGCGGAAAACAGGGTATCGGTATCGGCGCGGAAGATCAGCTCGTCGTCTGTGGGTTCGGGATCGCGGCGCGGGGCAGAGGGCCCGGGAAAGCTCGGGGTGGCGTACCAGAGTTCGGAACACGCGGCGCACTGAACCTGCCTGCCTGCGGCGCTGAGCGCATCGGAGCCAAGCTTATAGCGCGTCTGGCAATTTGGGCAGGTGATGATCACGCGCGAGGAACCGAACGGGTTGAGCGAAAAATCGAAGTCCCGACCGTAAGCGGGCCGGGTTAAAACTCTTGAAACGCCGCCTTGATGCGGCCATTGGGAGGTGATGGCTGGTAGGATAGTGTCCAGCCAGATGATTCGCGGAGAAAAGCGGTTTGATCGCGTTCGAAAATGTGGGCCTTCGATACGGACACGGGCCGGAAATCCTCAAAGACCTGACCTTTGCGATCTCGCCGGGTTCGTTTCATTTTCTCACCGGACCCTCGGGGTCGGGCAAGACGTCGCTTTTGCGGTTGTTGCTGCTTTCGCTCAAGCCCACGCGTGGCTCGGTTTCGATGTTCGGGGAAGACGTCACCGCGCTCGACCGCGACAGGCTGTTGCAAATGCGGCGTCATATCGGGATCGTGTTCCAGGAATTTAGGCTGCTCGACCATCTGACCACCTTTGAAAACGTCGCCCTGCCGCTGCGCGTGCGCGGACAGGCCGAAGCAAGCTATCGCGGCAATGTTGAAGAACTGCTCGACTGGGTGGGGCTGGGCGACCGGATGGACGCGCACCCGGCGGTGCTTTCGGGCGGGGAAAAGCAGCGCGCGGCGATTGCCCGGGCGGTGATCGGCAATCCCGACATCCTTCTGGCCGACGAGCCGACGGGCAATGTGGACCCCGAACTGTCCGAGCGGTTGCTGCATCTGTTCGAGCAGCTCAACAAGATGGGCACGACGATAATCCTGGCCACCCACGAGGTGGCGTTGCTCGACAAGTTCGGCTATCCGCGCATGCTGCTAAACGAGGGGGAGCTGACCATCCATGAGTGAGGGGTTAAGGCTCAATTTTTCCCGTCCCAACCCAATCGTTCCAGCCCAATCGGTGGCGGGGCGCACCCTGATGCTTTTGATCGGCATCATGACGTTTTTGTCCTGCGTGACGTTTGGCGGCGTGCTTTTGGTCCAGAAGTCGGCGATGGGCTGGTCGGCCGATGTGGGGCGCGAGCTGACCATCCAGATCCGCCCGCTCGATGGCGAAGTGATCGATTCCAATCTGCGGCTTGCCGTCTCGCTGTCGGAAGCGGTGCCTGGCGTTGCGAGCGCGCGGGTGGTGTCGATCGAGGAAAGCGAAGAGTTGTTGCAGCCCTGGCTGGGCGAGGGGCTGGACCTTTCGGATCTGGCCATTCCGCGGCTGGTGATCGTGCAGCTTGCCGATCCCAACGCTGCCGACATCTCGCGGCTGGAAAGCGAGATTTCGGCCATTCCGGGGGCGACGCTGGAAACGCACGCGGCCTGGCGGGTGCAGCTTAACACAATGGCCGGTACGATCGTTGTTTCGGGGATATTGGTGCTCGCGCTGATCCTTGTGGCGACGGCGCTGGCGATTGTCTTTGCGACGCGTGGGACCATGTCGACCAACCGGGAAATCGTCGATGTGCTCCATTTCATCGGGGCGTCCAACACGTTCATCGCCGGGGAGTTCCAGGGGCGGTTTTTGCTGCTCGGGCTCAAGGGCGGACTGGTGGGCGGGGTGGCGGCCATCATCTTTTTCATCATAGCAGGAACGGCGATGAGCACGGTTGTGCCCGAACAGTCGAGCGCGCAGCTCGGGGTCTTGTTCGGGCAGTTCGCGCTGGGGATCAGCGGAATTCTGGGCATCATCGGGGTCGTTCTGGTGATTGCCGGACTAACCGCGATCACGTCGCGCTTGACGGTGCGGCGCTTCCTCTCGCAAATTTCCTGACGGTCCGGGGAGGACCTTGCCATGATCGTTCAGGCCATCCGCTCGGCGGTGTTCTATCTGCTGTTTTTCGCCCACACGATCATTCTGGCGATCATTATCGGATTAATGTCCAGGCTGACACCGAACCTCAAATCGGTGGGCTGGAGCCTGGCACAATACTGGAACAGTGCGAATCTGTTTTTCCTGCGCTGGATCGTGGGGATCAGAACCGAGGTGACCGGGGCTGAAAACATCCCTGCGGGCGGATGCATCATCGGCGCCAAGCACCAGTCGGACTGGGATATCTTTGCCGTCTTGCCCCATGTGGGGCACCCCGCATTCATCGCCAAAAAAGAACTGCTCGACATACCGCTTTTTGGCTGGGCGGCGCGCTGGATGGATACGATTTCGGTCGATCGCAAAAAGGGCAAGGATGCGTTGCCCGCCATGATGGACGAGGCCAGGGCGGCCCTGGGCAAGGGTTGCCGGGTGATCATATTCCCCGAAGGCACGCGCCGCGCGCCGCTCGATACGCCGGCCTACCGCTCGGGGATCGTGCGGATGTATCTGGCCATGGATGTGCCGGTGGTGCCCGTCGCGCTGACGTCGGGGCTCTATTGGGGGCGCAACAGCCCCGTTTTGTGGCCGGGGACGGCGCGGGCCAAATTTCTCGAGCCGATCCCGCCGGGGCTACCGGGGGATGAGTTTTTGAAAACTCTGATCGCGCGCATCGAAACCGAGACCGACGCCATGGTGCTCGAAGACGCGAGAAAGGGCCTTGCACGGCCGATCTCGCCACGGCTTCGCGCTCGGCTCAACGAACTTGAAGCCAAATCGGGCGCCTCGTCCTGACCTCTCGCGCTCATCGGTGTTCCAGTCATCAAAATGCGATAGATTGTGTTTTGCCGTAATCGGGACACAATATCTTGACATCGCTTATGAGGAATGGGACGATTTGGGAGTGCATGGGATTGACGCTTCCTCCATTTTGTTCTAATTTTGTTCTCATTGGGCCGGTTCGGTCGGAGTGACTGCCGGTCACCAAATGAATTTTTCGCCTTTGGTGGCGGGATAGCGCGGGGCCGTTTTCGAGGGTGGCCATGATCGGATTGAACAGCATTGCGGAAGCCGGCATTGGCGAGAGCGCCAGTGTGCTTTGGACCGGACGGTCGGGCCGGCGTTATCTGATGGAGCGCGAGCGGGAGGCCGGGGTCGCCATGACGCCGACCCGGCTTTATGCGCTCGAAGACAACGGAGTGATCGGCTGGGCCGGCACCGCCGAAGATCTTATCGGCGACCATCGGGCACGCGAAAAATTCCGCCGGTTGAGCGCGAGCGGGGCCAGCATGCTCTCGCTTGCCGCTCCGAGCGATCCGCTGGCGGTGATGACGCTTGTGTGGGATCTCGAAGGCAGCCGGAGGGCGCTAGGCCGGGCTGCCTGAACCGGAATATCAAATCGAATCCATGATCGCATTAGCTGCAACACCGTTTGCTCAACGGTACGGTTTATGCTGGACGATTGCGTGTTTAGACGTTGTTTCTGCGAGGACGAAATAACGGCTTGGGACGACATGGGCCAGGGGAGTAATAGTGTCTTGCCGTGGTCAAATAAACAGTGCGGCTCGTGCGGTGAAGATGTGAATACAGTTACAGGTTTGCCAGATACAGTGAAATGCTCTTAAATACAAATGTGTGAGGGTCTTCGGGGGACGGGGCATGTTGCCGGAGGGTGTTCGTGCGGCAGTTGACGGGCTTTATGAGGCCGGATTCGAGCGCGGATTGTGGCAGGCAGGTCTGGCGCGATTGTGCGATGCCATTGGGGCGGATTCGGCCATCACCGTGCCGAGGGTGGCTACCGAGGACACGATCAACCTGCCGTTCTCGTCCGACCTCACCGAGTTCGCCGAGCGCTTTGTGGTTGATGGGTGGCATCTCGACGACTACCGCGCCAACCGAGGCTGGCCGCTGACGGACCGCGGACAAACCATCGTGCTCGAGCAGGATATCGCGACCGAGGAGGATCATCAGCGCGAGCCGATCTACCAGGAGCTCATGTTGCCTTACGGCAAAAAGTGGTGGGGCGGAATAACCTTCAAGTCGCCCAGCCGCCAATATGTGCTGTCGGTGTTTCGCGGTGCAAAGGGCGAAATGTTCTCGGAGGACGACCGGTTGCTGTTCGGGGCCATTTCAGGTCACCTAGCGCGAGTCGTTACGACGGCCGAGCGCGTGGGCTGGGTGCAGACGTCGCTTGGGCTGGGCATGCTTGATGCCCTCAACGATGCGGCCATCCTGCTCGACAGCCAGGGCCAGGTGATCGAGATGACACGCGGCGCAGAGCATATGATGGGAGATAGTCTAACTGTGCTCGGCCGCAAGGTGACCTCCCACAACCGGACCGTTGCCCGCAGCGTTTCGGCGGCGATAAGCAAGGTGGTTGCGGAGGGGCCGGATGCATCGGGACCGCTGCGCATCGAAAGACCCGGTCGGCGTCCATTGCTGCTCGATGTGCTGCCGGTGCCCACCCGGTTTGACGGCGTGTTCTTTTTTGCGCGATTCATCGTGTTGTTGACCGATCTTGACCGCCAGCCAATGCCCAGCGCCGCGCTGCTCAAACAGGCGTTCGGCCTTACCCCGGCCGAAGCGCGCGTCGCCCTTGAGCTTACATCGGGATTGAGTCTGTCCGAGGCAGCGGAGAAGTGCGGGATAGCCCGTGAGACCGCCAAAACCCATCTTAATTCGATATTCTTTAAAACCGACACTAACCGGCAAGGCGCCCTTGTCGGGCTGATCCGATCCGTTATGGCCCGGCGCTCCGGCTGACAATCGGTGCGGGTCTGACGTTTTTTCGCCGCCGCCGCCCAACCCTCCCCCGGGTGGGGGATACTGAGGTGTTCGACCGGTCGTTAGCGTCCCTTCTGACAGAAATCTGATCGCGCACCGGCACTGACCGCGGCGCTTTTGGAGACAACTTCAGGGGAACCCCATGCAGAGATATACTCCGTTTTTTGTTATCGGCCTTTCCGCAACGCTGTTGGCGGGATGCTCCTCGACCGGCAGCACAGGGGGCGGCGGAGGCGGGGGGACGCCTTCGCCGGCAGTGTTTGCCGTATCGGCTGGAACCGCGAGCGAGGCGTTGGCGGACGGCCAGACCCTGATGGCCTATAACAGCCTGATGAGCGCCGCTGTCGAACACGACTTCGACGCTTTAGAAACGAGGGCGCTCGAGGACACGGCATTTTCGATTGCCGCCAATGACCAGGGCGGCCTCGATGTGACCATCGACGGCCTCACCCACAGCTTTGCCGCCACCGATATCAGCGGCGGAACCCTTGAGTTTGATGGTCTCGGGCCGGGGCCATACTACAGGCTCGACAGTTGGCAGGGAGATGTCGTCGATGTGCTCGATGTGTCCAACGCCGCGCACCATCAGGTGTGGAGCTATTTCTGGGATCCTGCCGGAGAAGCGATCAGCGGGTTTGCGGTCGTGGGCACCGAAACCATGCCTGGCGATGTGCCAAGCACAGCAACCGCCACATACTCGGGCTTTGCGGGCGCAGCCCTGACCGACAGCGGCACGTTCAACGACACGACCCGCATTGTGGGGGACCTGACGATGTCGGCTGATTTCAATGCCGGTCAGATATCGGGGCTGGTCGACAATATCGAGGTGCTTGGCGGTTCTGCAGTCAGCGGCACCGTGGCCCTTGACAGTGCGGCGATCTCGGGCACGGGGTTCAGCGGGACAATCACCCCGGACAACGACCTTCTAACGGCGTTCACTCTCACCGATCTGGGGGGCACCTATAGCGGCAAATTCTATGGCGCGAGCGGCGAGGAAGTGGGCGGCGTAATGGCTATCAGTGGCGACGAAACGGTCGGCACCGGTGTTTTCTCGGCAATAAGGGACTGATTGCGAACCTCCAACCTGCAAAGGGTACGGCATCAGTGTGTCGTACCCGTCTTTTTGAGGGGACCTGGACGATGCGCATTCCGATCTTCTTCATGGCGCTTGTCCTGGGCATGGCAGGGACGGCAGCGGCTAGCGGACCGGACGGTAAGCTTCTGGCACGGCTTCTGGCGTGGGGTGACCACGACGGTGCGCGCGCCCATCTTGCCGCCACTGTCTCCGAACCGGCACTGCATGCCCTCCATCGCACCCATCTCGAAGGGCTGATCGCCCGGCAGCAAGGTCGGAACGCTGACGCCGTTGCGCTCTTTCGTTCCGTTTTGGTCATCGATCCCGATTTCGTGGCGGCACGCGTTGAGTTGTCCAGAACTCTGCTTGCGATGCGCAATTTCGAGGGCGCGGCGCATCATCTCGACATTCTCGCACTCAATGCCAATGACGGGATCCACAGCCTTGCGCAGTCCGGTCTCGACCATATCAGGGCCAATCGGGGCTATGGCGCACAGATGCATTTTTCCATCGCGCCGTCGAGCAATCTCAATCGGGGAAGCGGCCACCAGACCTTCAACGCGGGTGGGCTGGCGTTTGCCATCGATCCGGGTTCACGCCAGACGGCCGGCATGGGCGTAACGATTGGGGCGAGTGCATATAACAGCTTTATTCTTGGCAACGGGCAGGCCCTCGTCGCAAGCGCCTCAGCCGATCTGACCACCGATATCGAGGGAAGCCGCGCCGAACAGATTTCGCTCAATGCCGGGCTCAGCTGGCAGGGCCGCGTCGGCGGCGCCCGATTTGCCATTGGTCCGATCATCAATGCAACATTTTCAGCCTTCGAGCCGCATCTGATGCGCTATGGACTAAGCGGAGACTTCGCCGCTTCCGCAGGTGCGCAAAATCTTGTGGGGTTGAGCTTTACCGCACTGGGGCAGGACTATGCATCCGAGACCTATCGCAACGGGTTTCGGGTTCTGGCGGGCGCGCAACTGACCCATGCGTTCATGCCTGCCTTGCGGGCAAGCGTTGAAACGGGCGTGGATATCGAACGCACTCAAAGCGCCCATCTCGACAGAAACGGAATTTATGGGGAAGTGAGGGTGGAGCGCGATTGGCGGGGCGGGTTCTCGACCTCGATCTTTGCGCGCTACGCCAGAGAACAGTATCTGGGAAATTACCCCGGCACCGGCGCCCCACGCGTCGATGACCGGCTAAGCGCAGGCGTCACCGTTTCGAACAGCCAGATCGATCTTGGCGGTTTTACGCCGACGCTGGGCTACAGTTATACGCGGCAGTTTTCCAATGTGAGCTTTTTCGATCATGACAGCCACGATGTCACGTTTGGGCTGACCAAAGCCTTTTAAGTCGTGATCCTGATCGTGCCCCCGCCGCAATTGCCGGTTCCCATCAACCTCCGATTTTGCTAAGCGAAACGCCGTGGTCCCGTAGCTCAGCAGGATAGAGCATCAGATTCCTAATCTGAGGGTCACTGGTTCGAATCCAGTCGGGATCACCATTTCCTGCCTCGCGGGCCGCATCGGCTTTTCATGACGCGCCGGCGCCATGAAAAAGCCCGGACCGCGGTCGCGGCCTTAAGCAGACCTGTCCGGGCTTGCGGTTTTGCCGCGGGCCGCCATCATTTTGCTCTGTCCCTGGAGACGCCTCATGTCCGCCCCCGCCCTGGCCAAACTGACCCGCGCTATCGAGGAGCTCGAGCGGACGGTGGCGGTCAACAGCTATACCGCTGCCCAGCGTATCGCGCTCAAATCCGAGCTTGAAACCCATATCCAGCGCATCGACGAGTTGCGGCAGGGGCTCTAACCGTTCGCAAGACCGCCGGCTTAGATTGGACGCCCGCTAGAAATTGTCCTTGGCCTTGCGGATGGCGCCGAAGATCTGCCAGGCGGGGGCATCTTCGTGGTTCATGGCGTGGGCCATTTCCGGCGTGTCGGCGCGCAGGAAGGGATTGGCGGCAAGATCCTCGCCCAGATTGAACGGGATCGTGGGCTGGCCGGCGTCGATCTGGTCCTGAGCCTGTTTTGCACGAGCCTGAAGAGCGGGGTTATCAGGATCGATCGATAGGGCGAACTTGGCGTTGGCCAGAGTATATTCGTGGCCGCAATAGACCATGGTTTCCGGCGGCAGCTTTTTGAGCCTTTCAAGACCGGCCCACATCGAGTGGGCGTCGCCCTCGAACATGCGGCCCACGCCCATCGAGAACAGCGCGTCGGCCGAGAACAGAACCTTTTCCTCGGGCGCGAAAAACGCGATGTGGCCCAGCGTATGACCGGGCACGTCGATCACTTCAAAAACTGTTTCACCCAAAGTCACCGTGTCGCCCCCGCCAACCAGCGTGTCGAGCCCGGCGATCTTACCCGCTTCGCCCTTGGGGCCGATGACGTTGCAATCGAAGCGCCGCTTGAGCGGGGCGATGGCGTCGGTGTGGTCGGAGTGATGGTGGGTGATGAAAATGTCGGTGAGGGTCCAGCCGCGCTTGTCGAGCTCGGCGAGAATAGGGGCCTGTTCGGGTGCATCGATGGCAGCGACCCGGCCTGACGCAGAATCGCGGACGAGATAGCCGAAATTGTCGCTGAGTGCAGGGAAAACGGCGATTTCGAGGGACATGAGCCAGGCCTCCTGTTTGATTTTGCGCCGAGGGTATGGCGGGGGCCCGTCACATGCAAGGTGTGAACGCATCGGGTTTGACCTTGTCGTGCAAACCGCCCACATAGAGATTGATCGTTCCGATTGAATCGGGACGGCGGCTCCAAGTCTTTGTCTTGGCGCGAGATCGAACCGGAAAACTCTGCAGCTATTCCCGATCTCACGCCAGGATGAATGTGTTTGCATCTGGCGCAAGTGAACCGAAATCGATGACACCTGACGTTGACGGGCTGATCCGCTTTTACAAATCGCCGCTGGGCCGGCTGACGCGGCAATCGATCCGTCAGCAGGTGAGCGAATTGGCCGGAGATGTCACCGGATTGCGGCTTTTGGGGCTGGGGTTTGCCACGCCCTATCTGCGCGGGGCGCTCAAGGGGGCGGAGCGGGTTCTGGCCTTCATGCCGGCTCGGCAGGGCGCTTCGAGCTGGCCGCGCGAAGGGCCTTCGCACACGGTGCTCTGCGATCCGCTGGAAATGCCGCTGACCGACGCAGCCATGGATATGGTCATCGTCATTCACGGTTTCGAGCACGTGGTGGACCCTGAAGATATGATGCGTGAGTTGTGGCGGATCTGTGCGCCCAATGCGAAGGTGATCATCGTCGTGCCGCGGCGGCGCGGCCTGTGGGCAGGGCTGGACACCAACCCGTTCGGATATGGCCAGCCCTATTCGCGCGGGCAGATGGACAAGCTGTTGCGCGATCATTCGTTTACGCCCGAAGTCTGGCGCGACGGCTTGTTTTTCCCCCCCATTCATTCCGGCCCCATCCTGCGCTCGGCGCGGATGATCGAAAAGGCCAGCAAGATGTTCGGCCCGACCTTTGCGGGGGCGATGTGTGTGCGGGCAAAGAAGGAACAGTTTCCCGCCATCGCGCGGCGCAAGCGGGCCGAAAAGGCGCTGGGGGCGCCGGAGCTGAGCCCACAGACTGCGCGGGAAGGGGTGTGAGGCAGCAGTCGGCGACAGGCAAACGTTCAGGATCGGCCGAACGACAGGGTCGACGTCATCGCTTCCATCAATTATCTATAATTTATGCCGACGCCCAAATCAGACACCATCGCCACACAGATAAGCAAAGCACTCGCCGGACGCATTATTGCCGGCGAGATCGAGGCCGGCGCCAAGCTGCGGCAGGACCAGATCGCCGAAGAGTTTGGCGCAAGCCATGTTCCGGTGCGTGAGGCGTTTCGACGGCTCGAGTCGCAAGGGTTGGTCGTGAGTGCGCCGCGCCGGGGCGTGCGGGTCGCCGGGTTCAGTCCGGCCGAAGTGCGCGAGGTGGCGGAGATGCGCGCCGCTCTCGAAACTTTGGCGCTGCGCAAGGCGATACCGCACTTGACGCGGGCCATTCTCGACCGGGCCGAGGAGGCCAACAGTGCGGCCGATCGGGCGCTCGACGTCGAAACCTGGGAAGAGGCAAATCGCACCTTTCATCGCACGATTCTGACCCCATGCGGCATGCCGCGCCTGCTCAGAACCATCGATGACCTGCACACGGCGAGTGCCCGGTTTCTGTTTTCGGGCTGGCGGGCCGAATGGGAAGCCCCGACCGACCGCGACCATCGCGCCATCCTTGACGCCCTGCGGGCCGGACAGACCGAGACGGCCGTGTCCGTGCTGGCCCGGCACGTCCAGACAATAGGCCAGAACGGTCCCAAATAGGCTTCCAACGCTCGCTCCAACCTCCGATCCAAGGAGGGCCGGTTCAACCGGCCTTGCCATGTTTGTACTTTTGTGGATTATTTAGCGATAGATTCTATAAATTATCTATAATTTATCATCAGGAGAAATATCGTGAACACTGTCAGCGCGCCCACAGCCAAATCTGTCTATAGTCCGCTCGATCTGGATCGCCGTTCGGTCGCCTGGCAAGTCGGAGCGGTGGTGGTGGGCACGCTGTTTCTGGCGCTGTGTTCGTATATCGAAGTGCCCATGGTGCCGGTTCCGGTCACCATGCAGACCTTCGGCGTCGCACTTATTGGTGCCCTTTTTGGCTGGCGGCTGGGTGCGATAACGGTCTGTGCCTGGCTGGCGGAGGCCGCTGTCGGCCTGCCGGTTCTGGCCGGGGGCGCTGGAGGGGTGCAGCATTTCGCCGGTCCGACCGCCGGCTATCTCCTGGCTTTCCCGGTTTGTGCCGCGCTGACGGGCTGGCTGGCGGAGAAAGGCTGGAACGGAAAACACCCCATCCTTGCCTTCGTCAGCATGCTGGCGAGCAATGGAGCGTGTCTTGTCATCGGTGCCGCGTGGCTTGCCGTCCTGATCGGCGGCGAACAGGCGGTCATCCACGGAGTCATGCCTTTCCTTTTGGGTGGCGTGCTGAAGTCGGGGCTCGGTGCCGCCGTGCTCGCCCTGGGCGAGCGGGGCAGCCGGCGCGCGGGCCAATGACGATAAGGCTTCGGCCCCATCACCTGCTTTGCGTGCTGGCCTATGTCGGCAAAGGTTATAGCGCCCGGTTTACGGCCAATTATGATTTGGTCGTACAACGCATCGCGGAGGGCGAAGACATCGTGATTGTCGGTGGGCCGGACGATATCTGCGCACCGCTCCTCGGTGATGCAGAACCCCATTGTTGGCGCGAAAGCGTCATCGAACGGGATCGCGCGGCGGCGCGCGATCTCTCCACGTTGCTGGGTACGCCCATCGACGCGGGAGTCTCGTTATCGCTCGAGAGCGGGCGTTTGAAGCGGATGCGGGCGGCATTTGCCGAACGCTCAATCCGTGGGGCCTGCGCAGGATGCGAATGGCAAGAAATGTGCAATGCGATCGCTGCCAGCGGTTTTGTTGACGTCGTGCTGCCCACCTCGCGGGAGTGAGGCCGGGCCGGCACGACAAACGGCCGCTATTGCTGTTTGCCGATACGGCCCAGATGGGTGACGGAAAAGCCTTCGGGGGATTTGAGCCCATAGCCGAACATGCGGTCGAGGCCGCAATGGGCCAGCCACAGGGCGCCGAGCACGGTCAGCAGCGGGATGGCGGCCAGAACGCCCACGGCCAAAAGGGCGGCGCCGAAGCCATAGATATGGACCAGATTGTAGCAGAATGCGCCAACGCGCGGGCCGAAGGCATAAGCGATAAAGCTCAGATCGGGGGCAAAAAAGATCAGCAGAGCGACCCACCAGGGCATGGTGTCGTTGAAATGGAAAAACAGTGCGAGCCCGGCGGCAAGGACGAGCAGTCCTTCGATGCGTTGCCAGAGAACGGCGTGGATCATTGGGGAGCCCTCCGGCGGATTTGATTTCCCAACTTATCGAACGCCATCCTCCGAGGCAATGTCGGGGTCCCGGAACCAGCCGCCGACGATGTCGCGATAGGTGCCGGCGCGGGTGAGACGCTCGGTGAGGGCATCGAGCTCGGGTTCGGTCCAGCCCTCGGGTTCGGTCACTTCGATCCAGGCCTTGAGATAGTGCTGGGGCGCATAGACATGACCGTAGCCGACCGGGGTGGCCTGGGCGAGGAGCAGATCGAAGGTCACCTGCAGGAAGGTGACCACCGGATACCAGTTGAGATCGGGCGAGACATCGGGCGCGCGCCGACCCTCCAGCCATGCGGGGCTGCGATAGACCATGCCGGGGTCGAAAAATACCACGGGGTCGGACCCATATTGCAGGTAGAACAGGCGCAGCGGCCCCCAATTCCCGGCCCCGGTCTCAAGGCCCTCAAACTGGTTGGCGTAGCGCACGATGGAGCCATCGCCCACTTGCGGCAGCCAGGCTGGGCTCAGGGGATTGCGGGCGCCGGTGACGTCGCGCCAGATCTGGCTGGCAAAGGGTGGGCCGACCCAGAGCGCGCCCGCTATGGGGTTGGACAGGATATCGAAAAGGTTGATCGAGGCTTGGGAAGAATAGGCGCCGAGGCTGAGGCCGTGGAGGTACAGTTCGGGCCGGGTATCGGGCGGCAGCTCGCTCCAATAGGCATAAACGATATCGAACAGGGCGCGGGCTGCCTCCACCCCGACATTGGGTTCGGACACCAAAGAGAGCGAGCTGGTGAGGTAGGAATATTGCAGGGCGACGCTGGCTACGTCGCCGCCGTGGAGAAATTCGAGCGTGTCGATGGCTGGCGGCTGCACCCAGCCGGTGCCCACCGGCATGATGATAACGAGAACTGAGCGCTCGAAGGCGCCGACGCGCAGCATTTCATCGAGCGCCAGCCTGGCGCGTTCCTCGACGGTTTCGGCCGAGCGCAAGCCCACATAGACGCGCAGCGGATCGATGGCGGGCTTGTTGGTGACTTCCTCGATTTCTGCGGCGGTGGGGCCGGACTGGACATAGACGCGGGCATCGAGCCCAATGGTCGACCAATCGACAAGCGAGGCCGCGCTGCCCGAGCGCAGGGGATTTTCGGGCTGTTCCTCGTAGGCGCCGGCCAGGGTATCGAGATTGGCATAGAACCTGTCGGCGGCTGCAAAGGCCCAGCGGGCGAGCACGCCATTGACGGTGATGTTGGTAAGGATAGTGACCACCACGATGCCGACCACCAGTGCGACGCGGGGCGGGATAATCGGCCGCAGCCAGCCCGAGATCAGCCGCACGCCCGAGACGAGCAGCGTGCCGAGCGCGATCAGGATCAGAGCCGGGAGGACAGCGATAGCGACGACATAAATAGGCTGGTTGGACTGGACCGAAGGCATGTCCATGACCGCGCGGATCGAATTCTGCCAGCCGGTCGAAAGCCACAGGCAAATGAATGTGAAGGCCACTCCAGCGCCAATCATCGCCCATTGGGCGTACCTCACCCAGCGGCGGCGGGATGGCGGCTTGAGGCCCATGAAATTCCAGAGCCACTCGAGAAACACCCCGATGCCATAGCCGGCGGCGAACACGCAGCCCGACAGGACGCCCTGGATTAAAAAATGGCGGGGGATGAGTGAGGGGGTGAGCGAGAGGGCGAAAAACACCAGCCCGAGAAACACCCCGCCAGCGGGCAGGTTCAGGATATACCGGCGAACCGGCCGTATGGGCCGGAAAACGGGCATCATTGCACGGCTCCCACAGCCGCGTTGGCCAGGTGCCAGACGCCCCAGATGGCAGCCGCAGCGATCGCGAGCCCCAACAATGCGATGACAATTCCGGCGATGATGACGACGGCGTCGCGGTTGATCCAGCCCAGGCACAGGATGCAGATGCCGGTGTTGGGGATCGCGTTGATAAAGGGGATGGGCAGCATCATGGGAAGGCTGACCGTGATGATGAACAGGGCCAGCAGCGGCTGCATGGACGGGGCGGAGATGAATGTGTAGCGGGGCCGGGAAAAGCGAGCCATGACCGCGGCCATGCGGGCAAAGAGCTTGGTCACGCGCATCAGCGCCTTGGCCGGGAGCTTTCGGCGCCGGATCCATCCGGGGAGCGTCAGAGGCGCATTGAGCAGCATGGCAATGGAAAAGCCGATGATGGCAAAGGCGATCGTGCCGCCATAGCCGGGTGGGCCGGGCACCATGTTGAGGACGGAAAAGACCAAAATGACAACGATATGGGAATGAACGCCCAGCGCGGCGATGAGGCTGGCAACGGTGAAGCGCGGATCGGGCTTTTGCTGGGAGGCATGAAGGGCGTCGAGCAAGCCACCGATCTGAACTTCCACGGGCGTGGGTTCGGCTTCGGTGGATGTCATGGGCTTGCCTTGCGAAAGACGGTGGTTGCAGGTGAGGCGATCATGCCGTCATGCCGTGTTCCGATCAACCGGCAAAGGGCGCATTGCCGGGTCCTTGCCGGAGGCGATTGCTTTACAGGTTGGGGTTCACTATGGTCCGCGCGGCCCCGTAACAGGGGGTACGCCAGTCTCAATTGTGTGAGCGCCATGAGTGACAAACCCGTTCCGCAACCGGGGATATTGACCATTGCCCCCTATGTGCCGGGCCGCTCGAGCGCGCCGGGCAAAAAGGCCGGCGATACGATCAAGCTCTCGGCCAATGAATCCCCGTTGGGGGCGAGCCCCAAGGCCATCGAGGCGGTAAGGGCGGCGGCCGAAAAGCTCGAGATTTATCCCGAGGGGTCTTCGCGCGATCTGCGCGCGGCGCTGGGGGAGGTGCATGGCATCGATCCGGAACGGATCGTCGTGGGTGCAGGATCGGACGAAGTGCTGCACCTTCTGGCCCAGACCTATATCGGGGATGGGGATGAGGCGGTGATGAGCCAATATGGCTTCATGGTCTATCCCATCATCACCCGCGCTGCGGGCGGCACCCCGGTGGTGGCGCCGGAAACCGATTATTGCGCCGATGTGGATGCGATCCTGGCGGCGGTGACGGACAAGACGAAAATCGTCTTTCTGGCCAATCCCAACAACCCCACCGGCACCTATCTGAGCGCCGAGGCACTGGATCGACTGCATGCCGGGCTGCCCTCGAACGTCTTGCTGGTGATCGATTCCGCCTATGCCGAATATGTAACGGCAGCGGACTACGGCGTGGGGATTTCGCTGGTCGAGCGCAGCGAAAACGTCGTCATGGTGCGCACCTTTTCCAAGATGGGACTGGCGGCGGCGCGGGTGGGCTGGCTTTTTGGCCCGGCTCATCTTGTCGATGCGGTCAACCGGATCCGCGGGCCGTTCAACGTTTCGGTACTGGGGCAGGTGGCGGCGGAAGCGGCAACGCGGGACGTGGCGTTTACCAAGGCGTTGCGCGAGCACAACGACAAGTGGCGGGTCTGGCTTAGCCAGGAGATCAGCTCGAACCGGCTGCGGGTTCTGCCCAGCCAGGGCAATTTCGTTCTCGTGCTGTTTGATGATGCGGAAGCGGCCAAGGCGGCCAACGGGGCGCTGCTCGAGCGCGGACTGGTGGTGCGGGAAATGGGCGGCTACGGGATCGCCAACGGCTTGCGCATTTCGATTGGCAGTGAAGCGGCGATGAAGGCTGTCGCCACGGCGTTTAAAGACTTTATGGAATCAAAATGATCGAGAAACTCGCCCTTATCGGTATCGGGCTGATCGGGTCGTCCATCGCGCTGGGCGCGCGGCGGGCCGGGCTGGCCAAGACCATCGCCATTTCGACGCGGCGGCAGGAAACGCTTGATGAGGCGCAGGCGCTCGGGCTGGGGGACATCTATACGATTGACGCAGCCGAAGCGGTCAGGGATGCGGACCTTGTGATCCTGTGCTCTCCTGTGGGGAGCTATGAGGCGATTGCAGCTAGAATCGCACCCCATCTCAAGCAGGGCGCGATCCTTTCCGATGTGGGTTCGGTCAAGGGGCATGTTGTCGATGTCGTGGGGCCGCATGTCCCCGAGGGCGTTCATTTCGTGCCCGGCCATCCGCTGGCGGGCACCGAGCATTCGGGGCCATCGGCGGGGTTTGCCGATCTGTTTGAAAACCGCTGGTGCGTTTTGACGCCACCCGAGGGAACCGACCCCAAGGCAGTGGAAACGCTGAAAGCGTTCTGGAAGGGGCTGGGGTCCGATGTCGAGGCAATGAGCCCGGCCCACCACGATATGGTGCTGGCGATCACCAGCCATGTGCCCCATCTGGTGGCCTACAATATCGTGGGGACCGTTGACGATCTCGAACAGCACACCAAATCGGAAGTCATCAAGTTCTCGGCTTCGGGGTTTCGCGATTTTACCCGTATCGCGGCGTCCGATCCGGTGATGTGGCGCGACGTGTTTCTGACCAATCGCGACGCGGTGCTCGAAATGCTGGGAAGATTCCTGGAAGACCTTTCAGTGCTCCAGCGTGCTGTGCGGGTTGGCGATGGCGAGGCGCTGGAAGCGCTCTTTACCCGCACACGTGCGGTGCGCCGTTCGATCATTGCCGCGGGGCAGGAAACCGAGGCGCCCGACTTCGGACGTCCGCATGGTGATGCCAGGCCCGCCGAGCCTGGCTCAGAATAGAGGCGGCAGGCTGGCGACCGGAATGATGCCGACAACAACGGTGCCGTCATCGATCCTCAGGGTCTGATGGGAAACGCCGTCTTCGCCGGGGCTGCCGAGCACGATCTGGGCGACCGATGGGTCTCCGACCAGCGCGGCGATGCGTTCGGCTACACCTCGGGACGCGATATCGAGCGTGCCGTTGACCAGTCCGGTATTGGTGAGGCTGGCGGCGCCCTCGGCGGTGAGTGAAAGCCCGTCGGCGTTCGCTTCGATGCCGCGCAGGACCAGTTCGCCCCCCAGCGCCTGCCAGAAGCCAAGCACTTGCGGATCGCTCCAGAGCGCGGGGTCGGGCAGGCCGGACAGTCTGGCGTCGATGACGAGACTGCCGTTGGCTATGGCGTGGTCCTGGCTGGTGACGTCTTCGAGCGTGGCGTAGGTGTCAAAGATGGCGCCGGCTCCGGGCTGTGCGTCCTGGGGTGTGGCGTCGAGCAGGTGGATTTCGCCATGGGTGGCGGTGCCGATGATTGTTTCCCCGATCAGCATGTCGGCATAGACCAGATCGTCGGCGAGGGCCGAAAAGCGTTCGATCATGCCGCCGTCGAGCCGCAGGCTGGCATGCAGGTTCGACCAGCGCATCTCCTGGGTGGCACCAGTGAAGGCATCTGTGATCTGCGCGGGGCCGGTGGCGAAAAGCTGGATGTGGGTGGGGCTGTAAAACAGCGCGGTGCCGCTCAGCTCGGTCAAAGTGATCGCCATATCGCCCGAGGTGATCTGCGCATTGGTGCAATGGGGGGAAAAGGAAAAGGGCGCGCCGCCCACATCGAGCCGGTCGCAGACCAGGCGCGGCTGGCTGACGCCATTAGCCAGGGCGAGATATTCGATCTCGGCGCGGATCTGGCCGGCGATGTAGAACCAGCCAACCATCCAGAGAACCGAGACGGCGACGACGGCGACGATCATTGTGACAAAGCGCTTCATAGGCGCTTCTTATAGGGTTCGCACGTGGCCGTCATGAGGCAATTGGTTTTAGCTGTTGATGAGACCGCATGCCGGTGGTTGCCGCCGCCGTCGCGCCTGTTACAAGGGCGGGCGGAGGACGCATGGAAGAATTTCTGCTCATCATCGTTATTGTGCTGGCCGCTGTGGTTTTCAGCGCGCATCGGAACATCAACAGGCTGAAAAAGCGGGTAGAGGCACTCGAGAACGGTGGGGGCGTTGCTGCGGCCCGGGCCAAGCCGGCGGCGGGGGCCGAACCCGCGATCGAGCCCATCGCGCGCGCGAAGGCGGGCAAAGACGACGATGACGAGGGCGATATCGGATGGGCGTCGAACGTGGCGCAGGGGCCCTGGATGCGGGCTCAGGCGAGTGAGGTTGCGGCCAACGACCGGTCTGAACGCGCGGCGGTAAATTGGGAGCACATGCTGGGGGTGCGCCTGCCGGTCTGGGGCGGGGCGGCGTTGCTGTTGTTCGCGGCGTTTCTGTTTGCCGCCTACGCCATGGAACAGGGTATCTTTACGCCGGCAGTGCGGGTGTGGGCGTGCGGGATCGGGTCCGGAGTCTTTCTGGCCGCGGCGGCGCTGGTGCGCTGGCGGGGAATCGCCAATTTCGAGCGGATTTCGGGGGCGCTGGCCGCCGTCGCCATCGGGTTGGGCTATGCCACCTGCTATCTGGCCACTTCGGTCTTCCACTTCTGGCCGGTGGCCTGGGGCGCTGTGGGAAGCGGGCTGGTGGCGCTTGTGGCCATCGCAATCGCGCTGGTGTTCGGCCGGATGGTGTTGGTGCTCGGCTTGCTGGGGGGCTATCTGGCCCCCGGCTTTCTGGGCGAACTGCCCGATGGATGGACGCTGCTGGGGTATCTTTGCATGGTGCTTGTTGCCTCCCACGCGGTGGCGGCATGGCGCGGGTGGTGGACGAGTGCGCTGTTTTCAAGCGGGCTGGCGCTGCTCTGGGGATTGGGCTGGGGCTGGCTTTCCTTCGGGTTTGGGCAATGGGCCGACGGCCTGCCGCTAACGCTCTGGCTGCTGGCCGTCGCGATGGTGCCGGTTGCAGCCGAATTGATAATGCCGTTGAGCGAAAAATCCGAAATCATGCGTCGCGACGGACCGATTGCGGCTGCGGGTGGATCGGTTCTGATGCTGATCCTTCTGGGAATTGAAAGCCAGATCGGAACCCCTTTCTGGCCGGGATTTGTCGCGTGGCTGGCTTTCAATTCCCTGGCATCGGTCTTGCGGCCAAGACGGATGGATCTGGCCGGTGTGGCCATGGTCGGGTTTGCTGCGGCGCTGGTGATCTGGCGCGATCCCGAACCGGGGGTGCGGGTGGGGGTTTTGATCCCGGCGCTGCCGATTTTGCTTGGTGCTGCGGTCATCCATATCGTGGCGGGGCGTGCGCCAAGGATCTGGGCGAGTGCCGGAATGGCGACGCTGATGGTGGCGCTTCTCACTGCGCTCGTCGATTTCGATGGCTGGGCGGGGGCGCGCGATGTTCCGCAAGTCTGGGCCGGCCTCTGCGGGGGGCTGGCGATTGTGGTTGTCGGTATCCTGTTTGCCGTGCGCAGGACGAGCGCCTCCACCCAGATAGCGCCGCCGCTGGCGGCGGGGGCGAGCGGGTTGGTATCGGTGGCGATCGGGCTTTTGGTCGAGCCGGGCTATTATGCGCTTTCGGCGGCGTTGCAAGTGGCGGGACTGGGGCTGGTGTTCTGGCGCTACGGGCTTCGCATACTGCTCTATCTTGCCGTTTTGTACCTGGTGGCGTATCTCGGCCTGATTGCGCTGGGGCATGCCATTGCCACCGATTTCGCGGCCGATGTGTCGCAATGGCCGTATGGCGAATTCGTTCCTGTTGTGGCGCTCGACGATGCGCCGTGGATGGTCTTGATCGTGCCGGGGCTGGCGCTTTTGGCTGGAGCGACGCTGTTTGCCTCGGCCGCCAGAGACAGGCTGATCGGAGCCATCGATTTTGTTGGCATATCGACACTGGCGCTCGGGGTGCATCTGGTTATCGCGCCGCTGGCGGGAGACGATCCGGTGCGCAATGTCTTTGAGTACGGGCCATTGTGGTTCCCGCTGCAATTGGGGATCGGCGCGGCGGGGCTTTGGGTGGCGGCGCGATCTGACCGGCAGGGGCTTTTTTTGGGCGGGTCGATCGTTGCCGTTCTGGCCGGGCTGGCGCTGGTGCGGCTGGCGATCGTGCCGGTCGCCGATTTCTGGCCGGTGATCGCAGTGCGCGGCATTGCGGCGTTTAACCTGGCGACTCTTACGCTGGTTTTGGCCAGTGCGCTGCTGGTGGCGATCGGAAGGCTGATGAGGCCGACCGGAGGGGCGGCGGGCCGCTGGGCCGGAAACGGGTTTCAGGCGCTTGGTGGGGTCACGGCATTTGTCGCGATGCTGATTGCCATCCGGCACGGGTTCCATCCCGATCTGTTGCAGGGCGAAACGCTGCGCGTCGAGCGCTATGCCTATACGGGCGGCATGCTGGCCTTTGCGTTCGGCCTGTTGTGGCTGGGCACGGTGCGCGATGCGCAGGCGATCCGCATCGCCTCGCTCGGCGTGGCGCTGGCGACCGTGGGCAAGCTGTTCATTTTCGATATGGGCGGGCTCGAAGGGCTTTGGAGGATCGGCTCGTTCCTTGGGCTCGGGTTGGCGCTTCTGGCCGTGAGCTGGTTTTACGCACGCTTCGTCTTCGGGGTGGGCGGGCATCAGACCGGCGGGGATGGCGCGGGTGGGCACATGGCACACGCTCGCCCGTAGGCGCATCTTGCGCGCTGGGAATGCGCGTGCCAAACCTTGAGCCATGTCCATACCTTTAGAACCATCCTCGCCCTGGGTTTTCGGCTACGGATCGCTGATCTGGCGGCCCGGCTTCGTGTTCGAGCGCGCTGAGCGGGCGCTGTTGCGCGGGGTGCATCGGCGGTTGTGCATCTATTCGCACCGCCACAGGGGCACCGAAGAGCGGCCGGGGCTTGTGTTCGGGCTCGAAAGGGGCGGGGCGTGCGTGGGCATGGCATTCAAGATCGCAGCAGCCGACTGGTCCGATGTGCGCGAATATCTGCGCGCGCGGGAGCAGGTGACCGGGGTTTATGTGGAGACCAATCGTCCCGCCAAGCTGGCCAATGGCGAAATTGTCGAAACGCTCACTTTCGTTGCCGATCCCAAACATCCCCAATATGCCGGGCGGCTGACACTCGAGGAACAGTTCGCGCTGGTCAATGGGGCGGTGGGAGAGGCGGGGCCCAATGTGGATTATGTGATCAACACGGCCCGACACCTCAAGGAAATGGGGATTGCCGACCGGCAGGTGCAGGCGCTGGCAGCAATGATCGGCAGAAGCCGGGCGCATACCGAGGACCAATCGGCATTGAGCTGATGGCGGCCAGCAAAAACGGCTTGCGCGGACAATAGTGATGATTTTTGCCGCAATTGAGTGCACAGTGGGGCACAGTCGAATCCGAAGCATCGCGGGGAATGTGGAGGGTCAGTCCGAAAAATTGCCGCTCGAGGCCGAATTTGCTCAGACGTTTGCTCGTGACGACACTTCTCATGACCGTGCCGGGCGTTGCGCCTGCCCTTTCCCAGACGTGCGATGAACTGCAAGCCGGGCCTTCGGGCCGGGTGGTTTCGATTTCGGACGGCGATACATTCGATCTCGACAGCGGACTGACCGTGCGGCTGGTGGGTATTCAGGCGCCCAAACTGCCGCTGGGACGGGAAGGGTTCGAGGCCTGGCCGCTGGGCGATGAGGCCAAGGCCACCATCCAAGACCTGGTGATGGGGCAAGAGGTTGCGCTCTATTACAGCGGGGAAAACCGCGATCGCCACGGGCGGGCGCTGGCCCATGTAATGGTTGAACGCGATGGGGAAATGATCTGGGTGCAGGCCGAAATGCTGCGTCTGGGCCTCGCTCGGGTTTATTCGTTCCCCGACAACCGCTCTTGCCTCGATGTCCTTTATGCCGCCGAGGCGCAGGGGCGGGCCGATCGGCTCGGCATCTGGCGCGATCCCTATTACGCGATCCGCAACGGCGCCGATCCGCAATCCCTGCTCGATCGGGTCGGCGGGTACGAACTGGTGGAAGGTCGGGTGCTCAACGCCGAACGGGTGGGCAGTCGGGTCTATCTCAATTTCGGGCGCATCTGGCGCGAAGATTTTACTGCCGTAATCGAGAGCCAAGGATTGCGGGTCTTTGAGCAAGCGGGTATCGATCCGCTTATGTTCGATAATGGCGTCATCCGGGTGCGCGGCTGGATCGAGAGCGCCGACGGGCCGCGCATTGATGTTACCCATCCCGAGCAGATCGAGGTTCTGGCAAGGCCATGAGCGAGAGGACACTGACACGTCGCGCCTTTCTGTCGGGCACGGGCCTTGTGCTTGTGGCTTCGGTCGCCGGCTGTTCGGGACTGATCGGTGGATCGGACATCGCCACGCGCCAGACGGGCGGCTCGGCACCGGCGGTGCCGGCGGGAACTGACCCCGAGGATGCCGTGATCGGGTTGCGAGAGCACCCGCGCATTATCGCTTCGTATGGCGGGGTGTATGAGCACCGCGCCACCGAACTGATGCTGGCGCGGATGGTCTCGAAACTTCTGGCGGCGGCGGGCCAGCCGGCGACGCAATTTACGATCACCATTCTCGACTCATCGGAAGTGAACGCCTTCGCCTTGCCCGGCGGGTTCATCTATGTGACTCGCGGCATTCTTGCCCTCGCCAACGACATGAGCGAACTGGCGGCGGTCATCGCCCACGAGATCGCCCATGTGACCCTGCGCCATGCGCGGGCTCGCTCGGCGCGGGTGCGGACCACCGAGCTTGTCGATCGGGTGATCACCGGGGTTCTGGGCGGGGTGATCGACGCCAATGCCACAGCGGAGCGCTCGGCGCAGAACCTTGCGGCGTTCTCGCAGAACCAAGAGCTCGAAGCCGACCGCGAGGGCATCAAGATCGCGGCGAGGGCCGGGTACGATCCGCATGCGGCGGCACGGTTCTTGACCGCAATGGGGCGGTTTGCGCAATTTGTGAGTGCGGCGAACGGAGGCGAAGATTTCCTCTCCACGCATCCTTCGACGCCCGACCGTATCCAGCGGGCGATCAACGAAGCGCGCAATTATGGCGAACCCGGCGTGGGGATTACTGACCGGCAGGGCTATCTTTCCGCCGTGGACGGGATCACCTTTGGGGATTCCAACAAGCAGGGTGCGATCGTCGGGCAGCGCTACATCTCGCCGCAATACCGGCTGACCTTCACCGTGCCGTCCGACTATACGCTGCAGATGTCCAATCAGGCCGTTGTGGCGGTGGCTGGCGATGGGGCGGCGTTGCGGTTCGACAGCGCGCAGGTGCCTTCTTCGACATCGCTGGCCGATTACCTGCGCTCGGGCTGGATTGCCGGGCTGCAGCCGGAAACAGTAACCACGCGCACCATCAACGGCATCGAAACGGCGACGGGGCGGGCCCAGACCGACGAATGGTACTTCGATGTGACCGTGGCGCGGATCGACGATGCCGTGTTCCGCTTCATCTTTGCGGGGCGCGCCGACACTTCGGCGTTCCGCAGCGCAGCGCAGCGCACCATCGAAAGCCTGCGGCGCACACAGCAAAGCGATCTTGCCGCCATACGCTCCATCAAACTGGGGCTGGTGCGGGCGGGCAGCAACGACAATGCCGATACGCTGGCGCAGCGCATGAGCCAGCTCAATCGCGGGCGCGAGCTGTTTTTAGTGCTCAACAATCTGCTGCCGGGCGATCCGGTGGAGACGGGTGCGTCCTACAAGGTCGTGCGGGTGGATTAGCGCAGGTCGCGCGGATGTGGCTCCCGGCCGGCCCGGGACTGCGATCCTGGCTTTGAAGACCGATGTGCCCGCCTCACCCATCAAGCACAAGACCTTAACCGAAATTTTGACATTACCCGATCAAGGGTTCTGCTGAAGGCGCATAAATTGCGCTTGTACCTTTTTGAGCCGGTTGGGGGCAAAGTGAAAAGAACAGTCATTGTCGGTCTCGCAGCGATCATTCTATCCGGATGCCAGACGGTTTCACCGGAAACGCGCCTGAAAAATCTTCGGCAACTCTGCGATATGAGCGGGTTCTCCGAAAAGAACCTCCCGCAGGCAAACGAGGTTTGCGTGGGGTATCTGGTGGAAGATGCGGGCCAAAAAGGTCAGATTTCGGCTGAAGACTACGCGACGCTGCGGGCCTTGATATCGGAGCCGCGATAGGCAGAAAAAAAGGCCGGTCGCTGGGACCGGCCTTTTTCGTATTGATCGCAAGCCTTGCAAATTACGCTGCGGCTTCCTCGGCGGGATCGGCTGCGTCGGATTTGCCGCGGCGCGGGCTCTTGGCGAGGTTCTTGGTGATGAGCTTGACCGCTTCGGTCAGCGTGATCTTGTTTACAGAAGCGATTTCGCGGCTCATGCGGTCCATGGCCTGCTCGAAGAGCTGGCGTTCGGAATAGGACTGCTCGGGCTGTTCCTCGGAACGGTAGAGGTCGCGGACCACTTCGGAGATCGCAATGAGATCGCCCGAATTGATCTTGGCCTCGTATTCCTGCGCGCGGCGGCTCCACATGGTGCGCTTGACGCGGGCACGGCCTGTGACGGTTTCGAGCGCCTTGGTGACTTCTTCAGGTTCGGCCAGCTTGCGCATGCCCACGGAGTTGATTTTGGCAACGGGCACGCGGAGCGTCAGCTTGTCCTGTTCGAAGCCGATGACGAACAGTTCGAGAGAAAGTCCTGCGACTTCCTGTTCCTCGATGGACTGGATCAGGCCAACACCGTGAGATGGATAAACGATATACTCGCCGGTCTTGAAGCCCGCGCGCTGCGTGGTCTTTTTAGTTGCCATATTGGCTACTCCTGTTGACGCCTTGTTCCGTTCAGCATTCAGGTGAAAGCTGAACGGACCCAATTCTTGTTTGTCGCGCTTCCGAAACGGAAAAGTGTTTCCACTTTTCCTGGAAGCGCTTTTGGCGGACGCGCTCATTGCGGCAGACGCGTCTCGCCCAATTTCCTGATCCCAGGTCAGGATCATTTTTCAGTCGCACAACTCTCCCGGCCGGTTCCGCTGGCTTCCGGTCGGTTGGTTATCTTTTTTTGGCTTGTTTCACAAAAAAGTGCCCTTCGGGGCACAGGTTAGCGTGAGGGCTGATGCAACTGGTTGTGGGCACAATACCACAGTTTGATGACAAAATCAAAAGTTACGAATCAACCGCCGCGCAGCGCCTATTCCTATGGCGTGCGGCTTGCAACGTCATATGGTGCGCCGGCGCGCAATTTTCAAGACAAGCGCCTGTTGACCGCCCGAAGCCGGCCACAGCTGATTTGCGCGGATGTCTTTATGGCCAGGGATAATCGGCGGTTTCGATACCCATGGTTTGCAGCAGAGCCGCCACTTGGCGACGGTTTTCCACAATGTCAGGTATGGCGATGGCGCGGCGTTCGGTCACCTCGGCCGCCGTGAAGGGTTCGTAGGGCTCGGGCAGGGAATCACCAGCCCAGGTTTCCATGACATAGTTCATGACAGCGGCGATCTCGGAATCGGACAGCCCCGATCCGGCGACGCCGGGGACGTGCATGAGATAGGTGCGGCCCTCATCGATGCCGGCAAAGGCGCCGACCATTCCGTTGAAGTCAAATATTCCGGCGGCAGGGGCGCCCGACCCGCTCATGCCGTGGCAGCCGGCGCAGCGCAGAACATAATTTGTGTGCGCCGATTTCTCCTGGGCCTGACCGATGGTGGCAAGGCTGAGCAGCGCGATTGTGGACAGCACGATGAGCTTCACTGGCTACCCTCTCGCATTGTTCTGAGGTCGGCGTGGGAGGGCGGGGCCTGGCGCAGCGCCGCAACCATCTCGATGTCCAGTTCAAGGCTGGTGCCGTTGATGGTTGTGAGCAGATAGGTGCCCAGCGCGGCGATCTGATTGTCCGAGAGATGGGTATGGGGCGGCATGACGAGACCGGCATAAATTTGACCGTTGACGGTGACGGTGCCGGCGAGGCCCGAAAGCATCACACCGGCAACGTAATGGGGTGCGTCATCGCCCAGGCTTTCAAACAGCGCGGGATCGTTGATCGGTGGGGCGAGCCCGGGCACGCCCGATCCATCAGGCATGTGGCAGGCGCCGCAGACCGCGCCGAACTGGCCCGCGAAATCGTCCTGGGAAAATCCCGGCGCCGCACAAAGCAGCGCCGGGAGCAGGACCAGGCTGGCAATCCTGATCACTCGGCAAGGCCCACGACGATGGCGACCGTGCAGTGATAGCCCTTCGACGCGTTGGCCATGCACCAGTTGATGTCGTTGTAGAGCCCCATGCGATAGCCCGGCCGTTCGCCTTCGGAGGTGAAGCAGAACGAGCCCGAGCAGGACGCCTTGCCGCAGCAATCGTTGTAGGAAACGAGGTAGTCACGGCCGTCATTGGGGTTGGCGCAGGTGCCGACCCAGGCAACCGAGGACGCTTCCGAGCCCGGCGGGCACTGGTCGATGGCACCGCCGCAATCATTGCACAGATTGCCGTCCAGCGCGCAGTACCGCCAGTATTCGCAAGCGGTCTGGTCGCCATCGGCAGAGGCGCCTTCCTGGCCGAATGCCATGCCGAAATTGCGGTCATAGGGCAGCATGGGCAACATGGTGCCGCCCACGACACCACCGACAACAGCGGCGCCGGCTTTGGCAAGGAAGTTGCGCCTGCCTGTCTTTTGGGCGACCTGACGGGCGGAGTTTTCGGCCCGCTTGTCCATCCAGGCCAGAAGAGAGTCGATCAAACCGTTCATATCTAGTGCTCCCTTAAGCGCGTTCAGTTGGTGGCCGGAATTGGGGCGTCGAGGTAGTTCTGGATTGAGCCGACGCCCATTTCGGAGGCGTTGAACAGGCTCTCGAGTTGTTCGCGATTGTTGATGAGACCCTTGGCCTTGATGGTGCCGTGCTCATCGAACAGCACGGCAAACGGCAGGCGCGAGACGCGATAGGCAAGGCCGAGCTCGGTGGACACCACATAGGGGAAGTCCGTGAGCTTTGCGGTGTCGATGAAGCGCTTGTGCTTGTCGACCTCGCCATCGCTGGCCAGCACCACATCGAGCCATTTGCCCTCGTCGGATTTGACCGAGCGCAGGATGGGCAGGAGCTTCTTGCACACCGGGCAGGTGGGCGAGACGAAAAAGACCAACGTGGAACGGTTGGGTTTGGGGCCGATGGTTACCGCGCCGCCATTGAGGTTGGGCAGGGTGTAAACCGGCGTTGTATCGCCGATTTTGGGGCCGGAATCGTTGACCAGGGCGCCCATGGGGGAAACGCGCTCAAACAGCACGCCTATCTGGCGGGCGAGGGCAAAGACGACGACGATCAGGGCGAGTACGATCACCCAGAGGACGCCAACGGCAAAAATCAGTGCATTCATGTCATTCATCCAAAAATTGGCCCTTTAGCGCTTCAAAGAAAAGCGCGCGGCGTTGGCCAGAAGCTGTTCGACGGCGATAAAGCCCAGCCAGAGCGTGAACCCGGCTCCGATCGCGGCAATTGCGCCTTCGAGATTGAGGGTGATGGGGGCGAACAGCGCGCTGGCCGCCAGCGCGGCAATTGCGATGTTGCGCCCGATCAGCGACCAGGAGAGCGGCTGTGCCGCGCCACCACAACCGCATTCGATCCGGTCCCTGCCCCGCCGCAGGTTGATCGCCATGCCGCCGGCATAGCCGAGCAGCAGGGCCATGGCGATCAGGGCGCCGAACGGTGCCCCGCCGGGTAGAAGGAAGGCGAGGACGACTGCGGTTTCGGTGGCAACGATGGCCGCCGAAACGGGCCGCACCATGCTCTCGGGCACCAACTGATAGTCAGCGACAAAGCCGGTGAACTCGGTGAAGTCGGCCAGCTTGTGCCATGCGGCGCGGGCAAAGAGCAGCGCGATAAAGGCGCCGGCCGTGCCCGCGAGCAGGGTCAGAAAATCGGCGCTGCTCATTGGGCCACCGACACAAGGGTCGCCCAACCGCGCGAGTCGGTGGAGGCCTCGTGCTTGAGGACGTATTTGGCTTCCGGGTCGGACGAGAAGATCTCAAGGGTCGCCTCGTGCTCGTTGACGGCATAGAGCATGGGAGCTTCCGCGTCGGTGGCGGAGAGCGAAATGACGCCTTCGACATGGGTGCGGTAGAGCACCGTGTCTTCGGAAACATCATAGGCCCAGATTTCCTCGGACGCGTTCTTGTGGGAACCGTCATAGGGCTCTGAGTGCATCGTCACGAACAGGATGTCTGCAGTGGGGCTGTAGGCGAACAGATCGTAGCCGCCAGGTGCCCAGGCATCCTCGACATCGTCGGTGATTGAAGCCGTGTCGAGCAGAGCAACCGCCTCGCCCGAATCGTCAACTGTAATCAGATCACCATGGTAGGTGATGAAGGCCAGGGCTTCGCCGATGCGTTTGCCGGGAATGAAGATGGGATTTTCGTCGGGATCGAATATGGCTTCGGAAACCGAACGGGTCGCCTCGCTGCCGTCGGCGCCCAGATCGAAGCTGGCAAAAGTGCCATCGCCGCAGGCGGTGGAAAAGCCATACCCTTCGAGGGTGGGATAGATGCCGAAGCAACCGGGCGTCGGGACTTCCTGGATCACTTCACCGGCCTCGACATCGACCACGGTGACCGATGTGGCAGGGGTGGCGTTCTGGACATAGACCAGTTTGCCGTCGGCGCTCATGGCCAGATATGGCGCGTAGGCTGCCACCATGGCCGCCTTGGCGGGCAGGATGATTTCGGACGTGATGGACAGGGTCGCGACGTCATAGATTTCGAGCACGTGCTCGATATCGCCATGGGTGATACGGGTCATGTAGGTGGACTGGCCGTAAGCGGTGGTCCCGTCGGGCGAGATCAGCATCTGGCCCATGGCGCCGGCGGTGAGGTTGCCCTTGTAGGTCAAATCTTCGGCCGACCAGACCTGAATCGACCCGGCACCATCCCAAGACTGGGCGTTGGAAAATATGTTTGGACCCGGATCGATCGTCTCCTTGACCGTAAGGGTCTCGGGAGCGATCGGTTCGGGCGTATCAGCATTGTCCTGCGCGTATGCCGGAAGCGTCAGGGCAGTGCCAAGAGCCAGTGCCAGAAGATAGGGTTGCCTCACCATGCGGGTCTCCATCGCGTTCAATGGCGGCAAGCTTAGGCAGGGCGTGCGCGCCGGCGCTATCCAGTTTGACTCTGATTGGTGCATAAATTTTGGGCAATAAAAGTCATTGACCAATTTGAAGGCTGGTGGCTAGCATGGCTGCGGATCAACCTCTGGTCGCCCGTCTATGCTTGCCTTCCATCACGCTGATTATGCCGACGCCTTCGAGCAGGAAACTGGACTCGTGGGCTGGTCGCAGCATTACGACCAGCTCGGGCGTGGCCGGTACTCAGGCAGTATCGATACGCTGGCCCTGCCAGGCATGACGATCTATCGCGAAAGGATCGGTGTTCCGATCCTGCAGGAATCGGCCGGACCAAAGGGACGGGTGCTGTTTGCCATTCCACTGGGGGCAGACGGGAGCTGGCGGGTGGAGGCAAGCGCGCTGGCCAGCCGGTCGCTGGCGATCGCGCCGGGCGGACAGGAGGTGGTGATCGTAGGCAGCGCGCCGTCGGACCTTTTGATCGTGAGCGTGGAAACCGAATTGCTCAAAGCCCATCTCCCCGAGATGGATTTTTCAACGCCAGCCATGCTCGAGCGGTGCCCGCAGGTGCAAGGGATGACCGACTGGCTGCTGTCGCTGCTTGAGGCGCATCGGACCGGGCGGGCACCGGCCGGTGCGCAATACGACCAGGTGCTCAAGGGCTTGCTGCTCGATCGCCTTGTGAGCTTGGCAGGAAGCGCCAAAGGCGCTGGCATATTGTTCCGCCCGACCGTCGCAAGCAACTACCGGCGTGTCCGCGACTATATCGCAACCCAGGCAGGCGAGCCGTTATCGGTGGGGGAAATGGCCCAAGCCATCGGGATGGAGCCGGTGCAATTGCGGGCGCTGTTCAGGCACGTCACCGGGTTGTCGCCGAGCGAATGGATACGGATCAAACGTCTCGACGCGGTACGGCGGGAATTGTCGAACGGCGTAGGGGCGGGCCAGACCGTATCTGATGTGGCGATGAACTGGGGGTTCTGGCATCTGGGACGATTTGCCCAGTATTACGCCGCCAAGTTTGGCGAGACGCCGTCCGAGACGCTGGCCCGAAGCCGGACCACCTGATTCCGGATCAATCGCCTTCGCCGGGCTCTTCGGAGAAATACTTCTCGAACTTGCCTTCGACGCCATCCATTTCCTTGGCTTCAGGCAATTCGTCCCGCTTTTCGGTCAGATTGGGCCAGACCGATGCGTATTTGGTGTTGATCTCAAGCCACTTTTCCAACCCCGGCTCGGTATCGGGCTTGATGGCGTCCGCGGGGCACTCAGGCTCGCACACCCCGCAGTCGATGCACTCGTCGGGGTGGATGACCAGCATGTTTTCACCTTCATAAAAACAATCGACCGGGCAGACTTCCACGCAGTCGGTGTATTTGCATTTGATGCAATTGTCGGTGACGACATAGGTCATGGGGCAATCCTGATAGCTGGCTGGTGTGAGGAAATGGCCAAGCGCATGCTTGCTAAACGGTTTTGGCGCGGCTTTCAAGGCACCCGCTTGCCAAGAAAGCGCGGCAAAAGCGATCAGGATTCCGGTTTTTCCAGGGTCGGCAGATTGTCGTTTCTTTCGAAACGCCGATCTGCCTCCCTTCTTAGTTTTCGGGCTTCCGAACCGAAAAAGTGGGAGCCACTTTTTCTGGAAGCCCTTGAGGCGAAATATCCTCGTAAAGGGTTGCCGCAACGGTTGCCGAACCGCGCCGATCGGCATTTGCCACGATGCGCAACACCCGCAATCTCGTGTGGATCTGGATCGTCAATCCGTCGCCTGCACCAACCTTGCGATCAGTGTCGAGAACGCGCTGGCCATTGACCCGCACGGCGCCGGATTCAATGAGTTTCTGGGCCAGTGTGCGGGTCTTGGTGATGCGGGCATGCCAGAGCCATTTGTCGAGGCGCTGGCGGTCCGGCGTCTCGGCAGGCATCGGCCCTATTTGCGGGTCTTGAGCGCGGCGAGCGCTGCAAAGGGCGAATCGGGATCGATGGGCTTTTCGCGGCGTTCGGGGCGGGGCCGATCGTTTCCACGGTTCTCATGGCCACGATTGTCATGATGTCCGCCCTTGCCGGGTTGGCCCGATTTTCCGCCCTTGCCCTTGAAACGCTGCTGGCCCCCGGGGCGCGGAGGACGATTGCCCTCACGCTTGCCGCGTTCGGGACGGGTGCGCTCGGGACGGCGACCGGCCGGGAACCACACTTCGTCGAACTCGGGTTCGGCGGGTGTCGCTGCATCAGATTCGGCAGGCACCGGTGCGGGTTCGGCATCGGCGGTTGCCTCGGGAGCGGGCACGGACTCGTCAGTGACGGCTTCGGTCACCGCCTCGACGGGAGCCCCTTCGAGCGCCGCTTCGGCCAGGGGTGTGGCAGGTGCGGCTTCGGCGTGAGCGACATCAGCAGAAGGCGTTTCTGGCGCCTCAGCGGGCGTTGTTTCGGCCGGCGCCTTGGGGGTGCGGCGAAGGCGGTAGCCCAAGGATTTCAGAATCGAGGCAAAGTCCTCGCCAGCACAGCCCAAAAGCGAGGTCATTTCGACGGTGACCCGGAAGCCGTTGGCCTCGGCGGCGCCTTCGGGCGGCGGCGTATCGACGGGGCGGTTGGCGTCATAGGCGACGAGCGGGCGAATGATGTCGGCGAGGCGCTCGAGGATATCGACGCGCACGATGCGCTCGCCGGCGACCTTGAAGCCCGCGACCTCGTATAGGCGGCGGTCGAAAGTGGGATCGATGGGGAAGGAGGTGCGGCCCGAGAGGATAATGTGGGGCAATTCGGAAATGCCCGGCTGGCGCACGCCGCCATGTTTGAGCCCCCAAAGGATCAGAGCCAGCTCACGCGGGGCGGGCTTGAGGGTCAGGGGCAGATAGATATGGTGGGCACCAAATTTCACGCCGAGCTTGCGCAGCTTGGCGCGGGTGTCCTGATCGAGACCTTTGACCTCTTCAGCGATTTCGGGGCGCGCAATGATGCCCAGATTTTCGGCCAGCCGGAAAGCAATGCCGCGGGCGGCGCCTTCGAGTTCGGCCGGTTCGAGCAGGGCAATGACCTGTTCAAGCTGGGTGTTGATGTGGTGGCGCAGCCAGAGCGAAAGCCGATCCTCGACCTTTTCGAGATCAGGGCCCGAAAGACTTTCATCGGCCAGGATGATGACGCGGGGGGCAAAAAGCGTTGCGCCTTCGGCCAGTTCGGCAACCAATTCACCGCGCCAGCGGATCACGCCATCGGTCGCCAGCACGAACTCCTCATTGGGAGCGCCAGCCAGGCGGTCCGCGCGCCGGGCGATTTCCGGAGCGACGACGGAGGTGGCCGCGGTGCGCAGGTTTTTGGAATCGGCTTCGCCGTCGATGCGCGAGAGCGTGAATCGGAACCCTTCGATCGTGCCGATGACATGGCCTTCGATCGCAAGTTCGCCTTTTTCGGTGATTTCTGGTGATACCATCTGCTTGTCTCTAAGATGACGCATCAGCACACTGGTCCGCCGGTCGACGAAACGCTGGATAAGCCTTTCGTGCAGGGCGTCGGACAAAGCGTCCTCGATCGCTCGGGTCGTTTTCTGCCAGTGAGTGGGGTCTTCCAGCCAGTTCCTGCGGTTAGAAATGAAGGTCCAGGTCCGAATCTGGCGGATTCGGTTGGACAGCGTATCGATGTCGCCAACCGTATTGTCGCAGAACCTGACCTGCTCGGCAATCCAATCAGCGTCTATCCGTCCAGCTAATGCAAGGCCGGAAAATACGCGGGTGACGATTTCCCCATGGGCGGCGGGAGAAATGTCGCGGAAATCGGGGATCTGGCAGCAAGCCCAGGCCATCTCGACCCGTTCACGCGAATTGGCCAGTTGTCCTTCTTCGCGGCGGAGGAGAAATTCGAGGGCCCGCTGGTCGGTGGCGACGGGGACGCGGGTGAGGGCCGGGTGCTCGGGCGTGACCTCCAGGCTGTTGTGCAGCGCCGAAAGGGACGAAAAATCAAGATCGCGATTGCGCCACTGAAGCTGTTTGACGGGCGCGAAATCATGGGCTTCGAGGGCGGCAATGGTTTCCTCGTCAAAGGAATCGGTGCCGCCGGTCACACCAAACGTTCCGTCGCGCATGTGGCGTCCGGCGCGCCCGGCGATCTGGCCGATTTCGGCAGGAGTCAGGGGGCGGAACTGCCGGCCGTCATATTTGGAATCGGAGGCAAAGGCGACATGGGTGACGTCGAGATTGAGCCCCATGCCGATGGCGTCAGTAGCGACGAGAAATTCGACATCGCCGTTCTGGAACAAATCGACCTGGGCGTTGCGGGTGCGCGGGGAGAGCGAGCCCATGACAACGGCCGCTCCGCCACGCTCGCGGCGCAACAGTTCGGCAATCGCGTAAACTTCCGAGGCGGAAAAGGCGACGATGGCCGAGCGGCGCGGCAGGCGCGAGATCTTTCGCGAACCGGCCCAGCTCAGCTGGGAAAAGCGTGGGCGGAAGGTGATGTCGGCGTGGGGCAAAAGGCGTCGGATGACCGGCTCCATGGTCTGGGCGCCCAAGAGCAGGGTTTCGGCGCGACCGCGTGCATGCAGCAGGCGGTCGGTAAAGACGTGACCGCGATCGAAATCGGTGGCGGTCTGAATTTCGTCTATGGCCACAAAATCGGCCATCATGTCGGTGGGCATGGCCTCGACCGTGGCGACCCAGTAACGGGCGGCCTTGGGCACGATGCGCTCTTCACCAGTGACCAGCGCGACCGATGATTCCCCGGCCCGTTCGACGACCCGGTTATAGACCTCGCGCGCCAAAAGGCGCAGCGGCAGGCCGATAACGCCCGAGCGATAGGCCAGCATGCGCTCGATGGCATAGTGGGTTTTGCCCGTATTGGTTGGGCCGAGCACGGCCTTTACGGCCTGGGATACAATTGCGTTCATCGGCTCTGGGAAAGGGCAAGGGTAAAGTCTTTTGCCCCGCAAGGTGGTGTATCAAAGCGGGAAAGGCAATGGCCGGACGGCGGGCAAATTTAACAATTTGAACGAAAACGGAACAAACGCGAACCGAATCGGGGAGCGGGACTGAATCCCGATTTGTTCCCTACAGCATATGGTGGTGGGGTTGGGCCATGGGCACTAAAGCGGTGCCAATCGCGATCGTGGTCGCGAAAAAGGCGTCAAAACCGTTCATTCCGGTTACCAGTCGGTTAACAGAGCTGGAATCGAGGCAAGTGCTGACGAGGCGTTAAGCCAATTTTTTTATCCGGAAGGGGAGCGTAAAGACGCGATGACCCGGTTGCCGGGGCAAAAATTCTTTCATTTTGACGAAAAAGACTTTGACCGTCCCGAAATGGGACGCGGAGGGTGTTGCGGTGGGGAGGATATGAGCGAGAAATTTGTGGTGATTTCGGGCTGTTCGGGTGGGGGCAAGTCTACCCTGCTGACCGAACTAGGCGCGCGCGGCTTTGCGACGGTCGAGGAGCCCGGACGCCGGATTGTTGCCCAAGAGATGGCCGGTGCCGGGCTTGCTTTACCGTGGATCGACATGGCTGCGTTTGCGCGAAAGGCCATGGCGCTGGCGCTGGAGGATCGGGCGCGGGTCGAGGACCAGCAGAGTTGGGTGTTTTTCGACAGGGGGCTGGTCGATGCCGCCGCGGCGCTTGATGCGGCGGGCCCGGACGGCTTGGATCGCGCTCTAATAGAAGCGAATCGCTATCATCGGACGGTTTTTCTGACCCCGCCCTGGCGCGAGATTTATGTGACCGATTCCGAACGCCAGCATGGGTTTGCGGAGGCGGTTGCCGAGTATGAGCGGTTGGAGGGGGCTTATCCGGCGCTTGGTTATGATGTTGTCGTTCTTCCCAAGACCGGTGTTTCCGCGCGGGCCGACTTCATTCTGGACGCGCTTTGCGACTGATTGCAAATAAATGTTTGCAAAATAATCTTTGCGATTGTAGCCTGATGGCAAATGACGCCATCGAGGCTTTGCAATGCGTGAAATTTCCAGAATCGTACCCGATCCAAAAGCGCTCAAGGCGCTGACCCATCCCGACCGGCTCAAGATGCTCGGCATATTGCGCATGGAGGGTCCCCAGACCGCTACGACGCTGGCTGAACGGCTGGGGCTCAATTCGGGGGCGACGAGCTATCATCTGCGGCAGCTGGCCGAGCACGGGTTCATCGAAGCCGATGAGGCGCGTGGCAACAGGCGCGACCGGTGGTGGAAGGCGCGGCACGAAGCCACGATGATCGAACCCGCCGAGGCCGAGCCCGGCGAAGCCTACGACGCCAGCATGGCGATGATGCAATCGGTGGTCAGCCACCACGCGGCGGCGATGCAGCGGGCCCATGAAGGGTTTGCCGATCTGCCCCAGGACTGGAAGAAGGCGCAGACCTTTTCCGATTACACCATCGCGATGTCTGCCGAGGCGGCGCAGGCGTTGGTGAGCGAGATCCACGCGCTTTTGATGCAGCACAAGGCCGAGGCGCCCGCGCCGGGTGAGGAATTGCCCGAGGGCTGGCGGCCCTTCACGGTGCATCTGCATGGCTTCCCCTATCGGCCCTTCGGCAAGGGAGAGGACAAATGAGCGGACGGGGTGATTTTTTCGCGCTGGTCGTCGCGCAGACCTTTTCGATTTCGGGCACCCGGCTATCGGTGATCGCCATTCCCTGGCTGGTCCTGAGCATAACCGGCGATCCGGTTCTGACCGGGCTCGTGGTGTTCGCCGAAATGGCGCCCTATGTGCTGGCCAAGGCACTGGGCGGGCCATTGATCGACCGGGTCGGGCCGCGGCGGGTCTCGGTCCTGGGAGATTTTTTCGGACTGTTTGCGGTGGGGGCGATACCGCTTCTGGCTGCTTTCGATCTGCTTAGCGTACCGTTGCTGTTTCCGCTCGTGGCGCTGGTCGGGCTGTTGCAGGGGCCGGCCGACGCGGCAAAGCACGCGCTGGTGCCGCTGGTGGCGCGGCGCGGCAAGCTGCCACTCGAGCGGGTGACCGGCGTTGTGGGCACCATCGAGCGGCTGGCCTCGACAGTTGGAGCGGGCGCTGCGGGGGCCCTGGTGGCACTGGTCGGGCCGGCCATGGCGCTCAGTTTCAACGCCGTGACCCTTGGCTTTGCGGCGGCGATTCTGTTGCTCGGGGTCCGGCCGGGAACGCGGGAGATTCCCGAAGCGACAGAGCCCAAACCTGAGACCAGCTATGGCAGCGAACTTAAGGAAGGATTTGCCTTCTTGCGCGGCGATGTGGTGCTGGTGGGGATCGCTGTGATGGTGGCGGTCACCAATCTGCTCGATCAGGCATATGCTGCTGTTCTGGTGCCGGTCTGGGCGCAGAACAGCGGGCGCGGGGCCGAAACGCTGGGGCTCGTCTTTGCGGTCATGTCGGGGTTTTCCGTGCTGGGCGCCATGGTGGCCACAGCGCTGGGCGAAAAGATGCCGAGGCTGCCGGTTTATGTGGGAGCCTTCATGATCATTTCTTTGCCGCGCTTTGCGGTCTTCGCATTCGATGCGCCGCTCATGGGCATTCTTGCAACGCTTGCGTTGGCCGGTTTCGCCTCGGGGTTTTTGAACCCCATTATTTCGGCGGTGATCCTGGAACGGATACCGGAAAAGCTGATCGGGCGCGTCTCATCGCTGGTCACGGCCTCGGCCTGGGCGTTCATGCCGTTCGGGGGAATTTTCGGAGGAGCGCTGATCGCCGGGCTGGGGCTTTCGGCGGCGTTCTTTGTGGCGGGGGTTTGTTATCTGGCGATGACGTTGATGCCGCTGGTGTTCAAAGGGTTTCGTGGGTTTTCGGAGCGACCGCTGGAGGCTGGCCGAGCGCGCGCAATTTAAATGCGCGGTGGGCGGTTGCTGGCCAGCTCCAGGCGGCGTGCCATGCCTCTCGGCGTGAAACAGAAGACCGCGATTGTCGCCAGCCACGCCATGCTGAGGGGCGGAAACGGAAGGGGCGTGAAAAGCAGGAAGAGCGGCCCAGTCAGTAACAGTATTCCCTGCAAGGGCGTATACAGGGCGAATGGCAACAGCACGGGAAGAAGGCCGATCAACGGGTGCCAACCGGCATCCCGTGCGCGGCGGATCGAGATGCCGACAATGGAGAGAAGGAAGGTTGCCGAGGCAGTCAGTGTGGCCAAAAACACGAGGGCAAGTCCTGCTCCACATTGGCCGGCGTTTGCAGAGCAATCGCCCATGGACAACCCGAACAGCGTGAAGGCCACTGCGAAGACAGCAAGGATCACACCGGCCCTGATCAACAGGGCAACAGCGTAAGATTTTCCGCTCAGCGGTTTGGTGAACATCCCCATATGCCCCCGGGTTCAATTGCGCAGGCATTTGGTGCGGCCCGTCGCAATCAGGCAAGTTCAACCGGTGGGCTTGGTAAACACGCTACTTTAGCTGAGACCGACCAGAACCATCGAAATATCGCCAAAGCTTGAGCCCATCAGGACACGGTAGGGGATGAAAAAGCCCGAATCGCGCAAGGGCATGTACCAGACCAGCATGCGGTTGGAATCGCGCAGATAGGCGGTGATTTCGGAGGTTTCGAAATGGCCGGAAACGGGCACGTAGCGCATGGCGCAAAGGACCACAGGGCCCTGATAGGCGGTGCGGGTCGAGGTGGCGGTGGTGGTTTCGACAAAGCTTAAAGGCATATCGAAGCGCTCGATGCCGGTATAGATGCGCAGGGTGCGGTTGCAGAGCGTTCCGTCGAGGGCCTGGCCGCGCAGGATGAAGGCGGCGAGCGGGTCGTTGACACCGGAGCGGTGGGAGGCGTCGACCGGGACGCGGTCCGGGTTCTCGCTCAGGGGCGGGGTGACGTCGCCGACCGAGGCGTTGCCGCCCGAATAGGTGGTCTGGAGCGCGAAGCGCTCGTTGGCGGTGCGGGTTTCGAGATAGAAGCGGCTCGACTGCAGGCCGGTGGCGGTGATCGCACCGCCCGAATTGACGGCGCCTGAGCCTTGCGCCACGACCTGGGCAAGCCCGGTGACGTCGGCGACGACGTCAAGCTGATAGCTTGAGCCTTCGAGGCCGAACCTTATATCGACCGTGGAAACGTTGATGCCGCCGATCGAGACGATATAGGAGGCAATCGATCCCTGCTGCTGCGCGGCGGCGGGCGCTGCAAGGCCGAAAACGAGGAGGGCACCGAGGGCGAGAGAAGAAAGGGAAAGGCGTTTCACGCGTGTCTCGTTCATGTTCATACGGCCACAACTCGGATTCGCGCCCCACGAATCAAATGAAGGGTTACGTTGCCCGTTGGGATTCGGCCTGTCCAGCACTGCGGCGAGATAAAAGCCGGCTCAATGCGCGCTAGCGCTTGACGGATGGGGGGGCTTTCTCTATATCCCCGGCCAAAGTTTCTTCCACTTTGGAGCACTGCCAAGAAAAAGTGTTTGGCGCTTTTTCGGTTCGGCAGGGCGAACAGTTAAACAAACAAAACCCAATCGGTTGACTGGGAATTTCCCGGTCCCGATACGATTGACAGGAATTAAAACAATGGCACGGCGCTGTGAACTCACCGGCAAGGGCGTGTTGACCGGCAACAATGTGAGCCATGCGCTCAACCGGACCCGCCGCCGCTTTCTGCCCAATCTTTGCGATGTGACGCTGATCTCGGAATCGCTGGACCGTTCGGTCAAGCTGCGCATTTCCGCTTCCGCGCTGCGCACCGTCGAGCATCGCGGTGGTCTCGATGCTTTCCTTTTGAAGGCCAAGGACGAAGACCTTTCGGTTCGCGCCCTGGGCATCAAGAAGGAAGTTCGCGCCGCGATCGCCAGCTAAGGCGAACGACGCGCAAAAGTTTTCGCGCCGCGTGAGGGTAACCTGACGCGGCGTTCTTGTTTTCTTTCCGGTGGCGTTCTCTAAGAACGCTCCAAAGATGCACCGGCCACCTGCCGGGTCGCGTCGATGAAAAAGGGGCCGGAGACATTCCGGCTTCAAACATCAATCCGGCGGTCATCTTGCCGCTTATGGAAAAAGGACAACGACGCTATGGGCGTGCGTTTTTTCTGGGCCGTTCTGGCCATGGCGGTGGTGGTCACCGCATCGAACTATCTCGTTCAGTTTCCCGTTGAAGCCTCGCTCGGCGCGGTCAATCTCGCCGATATTTTGACCTGGGGCGCGTTCACCTATCCGGTGGCCTTTATGGTCAACGATCTGACCAACCGTCATTTCGGGCCCTCGGCGGCGCGGGTGGTGGTGCTTGTGGGCTTTGCCATCGCGGTTGTCTGGAGCATCTTTCTGGCTTCGCCGCGCATTGCGATCGCTTCGGGTTCAGCGTTCCTTATCGCCCAGTTTCTCGACGTTTCGATTTTCGACCGGCTGCGGGCCGGCAAATGGTGGCACGCGCCGCTGATCTCATCTGTCCTGGGTGCGGTGATCGACACGATCCTGTTCTTCGGCATCGCCTTTGCGGCAGCGTTCGCGTTTCTCGATACCGGACTGGGGCTGGACGATGGCTCGCTGCCCTTCCCGACGCCGTTCCTTTCGGTGGGGCCGGACGTGCCGCTCTGGGTGTCGCTGGCGGCCGGTGACTTCCTCGTCAAGATCCTCGTCACCCTTGTGCTGCTGGTACCCTACAAGGCGCTGCGACGGGCCATTCCCGACCGGGTCGTGTCAGTAGCGTAATGAAAAAAGGGGCCGTTTTGGCCCCTTTTTATTTGGCCTTGAGGTAGGCGACGATGATGTCGAGAGCGGCCTTGAGGTCGGATTTCTCGATCATTTCGGCAACCGTGTGGATGTAGCGGGTGCCCACGACGATGCCCACGGCGCGAGCCCCGGCTGCGGCTTGTTGGGCGGCGGCAGCATCCTGACCGCCTGAGGCGAGGATGGAGCGCTGGACGGGTATATCTTCCTTTTGCGCCAGTGCCTCGATTTCTTCTACCAGATCGAAATCGGCGATGAACGAACCGTCTTTTATGGTGAGGCCAACGCCCTTGCCCTGGGCGGTGACCATCTCGTTTTCGGGCACGCCGGGTGTGTCGCAGGCAAGCGTTGTATCGATGCCCAGTCCGATATCGGGCAGGACCGCAAAGGCGGCTGTGCGTGCGCCGCGCAGGCCGACTTCCTCCTGGGTGGTGAAGGCGACGTGGATTTCGCAATCGTGCTCGGCCCCGCTATCGGCCAACGCGCGGATGGCTTCGATGCCCAGCCAGCAGGCGACGCGGTTGTCGAGCGCCTTGGAGACGATCTTGTCGCCCATTTCGACGAGCGGCTCGTCCATGACGACAAAATCACCCACCCGGACTTTTGAGCGCGTCTCGGCGCCAAAACCGATATCGACGAAAAACTCCTTGATGGCGGGGATCTTTTTGCGGTCTTCGGGCGAGGAGATGTGCAGTGGACGCCCGCCTGCATTCATGACACCGGGATAGTCGCCTTCGGGGGTTACGACCTTGACGCGGCGCGCGAAGAGGGTGCGCGGATCGAAGCCGCCGACATTGTCGATGTGGATCCAGCCCTTTTCTGACACATGGGTGACGAGGAACCCGATCTCGTCCATGTGGCAGAGCAGCATGATCTTGAGCGGGTTTTTGGCCTCGGTGCGCGAGCGGCGAACGGCAATCAGCGATCCCATGGAATCGGTGCGGACCTCGTCGAACAATCCAACGATTTCGGTTTCGATGAGTTTGCGTACGCGGTGTTCGCGCCCCGGAACGCCGGGGGTTTCGCAAAGCGCGCGAAGCAGATCGATGTTCATGGGGAACTCCTAGTCGGGAAAGGAAAATTCGAGCAGCAGGGTGCGCTGAAAGGAATTGAAATTGTTGTCAGAGACGATGGTGACGCGGGTTTGGCCGTCGGGCAAGGTTCGCACGCCCAATCCCTCGAAATTGTCCACCGCGCTGCCCGAACCCGAAAGGATCACCTCGCCGACCATTGTGGCGCCGGGGCGGATCTCAGCGGCGGGGATGAGGCGGATTTGTATGGAAAAGGCGAGGAACGCCAGGCCGCGCTCGAGGACCAGCAGATCGCCATCGGGCAGGAAGGCGCAATCGGTGGGATTGACGCCGGGTGCTACTGCCAGGCCGAGATTGCCACGGTCACGATTGCCCAGCAATGTCGCGGCCCATTGGCCGGACACATGCTGGTGGCCCTCGGCTATGATCAGGGTCGAGCCGGCTATTGGAGAAGCGGGCGGGGCGATGCAGACCGATTCGATGGACTCGTTGGTGCGCAGATCGGTCAGCCATTGGGGAATGGCGATTTCGCGCGCCGGGCCCGAAGGGCGGCCATCTGAGAGGTTGAAATCGGCAATCCGCGACAGGTTCTCAAATCCGACGCGCACGGCTGCGGGCTGATTGTTGCGGATGACCACTTCGATGGCTTCGGAATCGGAAGAAAACTTGTTCGGAAGCGGATTGCCCGAGGAATTGCGGACAATATCGATCTCGACGTTGGACAGGCCGGCGGGGGCGCCATCGGCCAGCTCGAGCGCGCCCGAGAGGAAGCGCCCCTGATCGGTGACCATCACGAAGCGGGTGGCATCGATAAAGGCAAGGCCGGAAATGCCGCCGAAATCGGGGTGGGCGCTGGTCACCTCCAGCCCGCCCTCGAAAATCAGGCTGCCGACCGGCTCACCGATCGCAGCATTGCGAAAGCTGGCGATGGGTCGGGAGGAAACCTCGATCGCTTCGACGCTCGGGGACTGCGCGGACGCCGATGCTGCCGCCAGACCGAGCGTTATCGTGAGCAAGGAGGCGCTGGCGAAAAGTCTCAGCGCCGCCTCCGGGCTTCGCCGGGCAGTTCTTCATCGAACAGGGCGGCAAGATTGTCGGTCATGGCGCCGGCCAGTTCGTCCGCGTCGAGAATGGTGACGGCGCGACGGTAATAGCGCGTGACGTCATGGCCGATGCCGATGGCGACCAGTTGGACGGGCGAGCGGGTTTCGATCTCCTCGATCACGGCGCGCAGATGGGCCTCTAGATAATTGCCCGGATTGACCGACTGGGTGGAATCATCGACCGGTGCGCCATCGGAAATCACCATGAGGATACGGCGGTTTTCCGGGCGGTTGACGATGCGCTTGTGGGCCCATTGCAGGGCTTCGCCGTCGATGTTTTCCTTCAAGAGCCCTTCACGCATCATCAGGCCGAGATTGCGCTTGGCATGGCGCCAGGGTTCGTCCGCGCCCTTGTAGATGATGTGGCGGATGTCGTTGACGCGACCAGGATTGGGTGGGCGTCCCGCATCGAGCCAGGCTTCGCGCGATTTGCCGCCCTTCCAGGCGCGGGTGGTAAAACCGAGAATTTCCACTTTCACGCCGCAACGCTCCAGCGTGCGCGCGAGGATGTCGCCGCAGATGGCCGCAATGGTGATCGGTCGGCCGCGCATGGAGCCGGAATTGTCGATCAGGAGCGTCACGCAGGTGTCGCGGAACTCGGTGTCGCGTTCGGCCTTGAACGAAAGGGCCTGCAGGGGATCGGTCACGACACGGGTCAGGCGCGCGGTATCGAGCACGCCTTCCTCAAGGTCGAAATCCCATCCACGGTTCTGCTGAGCCATCAGGCGGCGTTGCAGCTTGTTGGCCAGTCGGGCGACGGCGCCGGCCAGATGCTCGAGCTGCTTGTCGAGCAATTGGCGGAGCTGATCGAGCTCTTCGGGCGGGCACAGATCGGCGGCCGAGATGATCTCGTCGAACTTGTCGGTGAAGATCTTGTAGGTTGGCTGGTTGGAGAGGCGCTGGCCGTCTTCACCCTGCGGAGGCGGGGCGGGGGCATCCTCGCCGGCTTCGGCCTGGGCGTCCTCGTCGGTGTCAGCACTGTCGGCTTCCATGCCTTCGACGTCGCCGGTTTCCTCGTGTTCGCCCGGCGCCTCGTCGGTGCCGTCCATATCCTGGTTGTCGGCGTCGCCGTCCTGCTCTTCGTCCTCGCCATTCATGGCCTGGTTGTTCTGGGCGTCCTGGTCGGAGCCCTCGGAATCATTCTGGTCGAACTGATCGGGATCGGCCTCGGCCAAAAGGTCGAGATCGCGCAGGATGGAGCGGGTCTTGCGTGAAAATTCGGTCTGGTTGTCGAGGAGGCTGGCCAATTCGTCCAGCGAAGCGCCGATGCGGCCCTCGAGCTTTTCGCGCCAGAGATCAACAATGGGGGCGCCTGAGGGTGGAATGGGGATGCCGGCGACCTTTTCGCGCATCATCAGCCCCAGCGCTTCGGCCAGCGGAGCATCAGCAATGTCTTTGACGTTGGCGTAATTTGCGCGGAACAGCCGGTCCTCGATCATTTCGGCGATGTTGCCGCTCATGCCCGCCATGCGCGAACAACCCAGCGATTCAACGCGCGCCTGTTCAAGCGCGTCGAAGGCGGCCTTGGCGTCGGGATCCTTTGGGGCGAGCCGGCGATGGGTGTCTGTGTCGTGGCTGGCCATGCGCATGGCCATGGCATCTCCCTGGCCGCGGGCGATGGCGATGTCGCGGGACGTCGGCAGGCGGGGCAGGGCAGCAAGGCGGGCCTTGTCGGCGGTCAGGATGGGCCGGTCTGCGGTAAAGCTCACTTCGAGGTCGTGCTTGCCTGCAATGGTGCGCACAGCCGCGCCGACAGCCGCCTTGAACGGGCCGGTGGGATCGGGCTTGTTGGCTTTGATGCGCGGAGGCTGGGCCATCTGTCTCTTCGTTCCGTGTCGCGCCGGGGAGGAAGGCCCCCTCACCCGGCTCTTCGAGCCGACCTCTCCCCAAGGGAGAGGTAGTGCACTTGGCGGCCCCCGGGATTACCTCTCCCTTTGGGGAGAGGCCACCGCGTCAGCGGCGGGTGAGGGGGCCTTTGCGGCGTTACGCCGAGATCGCCAGATTGGCGGCCGATTCGGGCAGATCGACCCCGAACACGCGCTGGTAGAATTCGGCGACCACGGGGCGCTCGAGTTCGTCGCACTTGTTCAAAAAGGTCAGCCGGAAGGCAAAGCCGATATCGCCGAAGATCTCGGCGTTTTCCGCCCAGGTGATCACGGCGCGCGGGCTCATCACTGTCGACAGATCGCCATTGATGAACGCCGAGCGCGTCAGATCGGCGACGCGGACCATGTTGGAGACCAGTTTGCGGCCCTCATCGTCCTTGTCGTAGCTCTTGGCCTTGGCCAGAACGATCCCGACTTCCTTTTCATGCGGCAGATAGTTGAGCGTCACAACGATCGACCAGCGGTCCATCTGGCCCTGGTTGATCTGCTGGGTGCCGTGATAGAGGCCCGAGGTGTCACCGAGACCGATGGTGTTGGTTGTGGCGAACAGCCGGAAGGCGGGGTGCGGGCGGATGACCCGGTTCTGGTCGAGGAGCGTCAGGCGGCCCGCCACTTCGAGCACGCGCTGGATCACAAACATCACGTCGGGACGTCCGGCATCGTATTCGTCGAACACCAGGGCAATATTGTTCTGGACGGCCCATGGCAGGATGCCGTCGCGGAACTCGGTGACCTGCTTGCCGTCGCGCAGGACGATGGCGTCCTTGCCCACAAGGTCGATACGGGAAACGTGGCTGTCGAGGTTGACGCGGACCAGCGGCCAGTTGAGCCGCGCTGCGACCTGTTCGATATGGGTCGATTTGCCCGTGCCATGATAGCCCTGCACCATGACGCGGCGGTTGAAGGCGAAACCGGCGAGAATGGCAAGGGTGGTGTTGCGATCGAACAGATAGTCCGGATCGATCTCGGGCACGTGGTCGGTGCGGTCTTTATAGCCCTTGACCACCATGTCGCTGTCGATCCCGAACAGATCGCGCACGGAATATTCGGTGTCGGGCAGGTTGGAAAACTCAGTCATAATTTGCCTCGTCTCGGGCGCACCGGATCGATGTTTTCCGATGCTAAGGCGCGTTCGGTCGCGTCTTTTAAGGAAAAATTCGGAGCGCTTATAGCAACACAACTGCCATAAACCTAGAGCGCGGGATGCCGCAAGCGTTCCGACCCTGTTTCATTCCGCTTTTCGCATTGCAGAAAAGGCGGGCGGGGTGGTCAGACAAAGCCGCGCTGCTTGAGATGGTTATAGGCCGAAATGATGTTGCGCAGCCGGTCTTCGGAGCCCTTGTCGCCACCATTGGCGTCGGGGTGGTGGAGTTTGACCAGGGCCTTGTAGGCTGACTTGATATCGTTCGAGGGTTTGCGGCCTTCAAGGCCCAGCACTTCAAAGGCGGCGCGGTCCTGGCCGGTAAGTGTGATGGTGCGCTCGGCGGCCTCGCCCTTGGCACCGGCATCCTGGCGGGCACGCGAGCGCAGGCGGGCGAAGACGCCATTGACGTCGCGGAACTGGCTGCCCGTATAATCGCGGGGCTTGTATTTTTTGGGTTGCGGGTCGGACTTGCCGAAGCGGTTGGAGCCATAGGCCCAGGTTTCGCGGCTGCCGGGCGCGTTCATCTTGGTTGCGTGGTCGGCGATTTCCTCGTCGTCCATGCCGGAGAAATAATTGTAGGCCTTGTTATAGTGGCGCACATGCTCGAGGCAGAAATTGTGGAACTGACCCTCCGAGCGCGCGCCCTTGGGCGCCTTGTGCATGCCGGGTTTTTCGCACCCTTCCCAATCGCACGCCGGATGCGCCGCGACCTGCTCCTCGACCTGGGTGCGCCGGGGCTTGATGCGAACGGAATCGAAGATCTTGGATTTGGAATTGATCGACATAAGAGCGGATAGGGACCTTGGTTTGGGGGCCGGCGTTTTTTCGTGAGATCGAACCGGAAAAGTCTGCAACTTTTCCTGATCTCGCTCTAGCGAAACGAAAGCCCGTAATCATATACCGTTTGGAACCGGCTTGCCCGGTTCAATTTGTCTTTTTTCAATCATAGGTGTGTTGACACATGAGCGTTCGCGATGAAATCGAAGCCAAACTCACCGAAACCTTCGCGCCGACCGCTCTTGAAGTGATCGACGATTCCGAGCGTCACCATGGCCACGCAGGATGGCGGGAAGGGGGCAATACCCATTTCCGCATCGCAATTGCCAGCGAAAAACTCGACGGGCTGAGCCGGGTCGAGCAGCACAGAGCCATAAACGCGGCGCTTGCCGATCAGTTCGATGCCGGGTTGCATGCCCTGGCCATCAAGGTCAAGCCTTCGCGCTGAGCGCTGCGTCCACTGGCGAGACGCGGAGCTGGGTGACCCTGTTGTGCTGGCGGCGCAACACCTTGAAGCGCAGATTGTGGAAGGTAAATTGCTGGCCCGGATCGGGGATCAGCTTGGCTTCGTGGATGACCAGACCAGCAACGGTGGTGGCCTCCTCATCGGGCAGATTCCAGTCCAGCGCGCGGTTGAGGTCGCGGATGGGCAATTGCCCGTCGATGATATAGGAGCCGTCGGCCTGCTTGCGCACGCCATCGATAACCGCGTCGTGCTCGTCGGCGATTTCGCCCACGATTTCCTCAAGAATATCTTCAAGGGTGACGAGCCCCTGAACCTCACCATATTCATCGACCACCAACGCGAAATGCAGCTTGCGCTTCAAAAACGCGTTGAGCTGGGCCTGGGCCGACGTTGTATCGGGCACAAACCAGGGCTTGAAGGCGATCTTGGCCGGGTTGACTCTTGTAAAGTCGCCGTCGGCTTTCTGGATGGCGCGCAGCAAATCCTTGGCGTGGACGACGCCGACGATATTGTCCTGCTTGTCCTTATAGAGCGGCACGCGGGTAAAGGGGCTGTCGAGAATGGCGCCGATCAATTCGTCGGTCGGCATGTCGGCATCGAGCGCCAGCATGCGGGTTCTGTGCACCATGACGTCGGATACTTCGAGTTCCCGCAGGTCCAGAATGCCGCCCAGCATATCGCGGTCGCCCTTGACCACTTCGCCTTCGTGATGAAGGAAATCAACCGTGCCGCGCAACTCTTCATGGCCGGAGATCTCGCTGGCCTTGTCCGGGTCCAGGCCGAACAGGCGCAGGATAAGATTGACCAGCGCCTGGACGGCCAGTGTGACCGGCGAAAAGACCAGAACAATGACCCTGATGATCGGGGCGACAACGAGCGCAAAGCTGTCGGGACGGATGAGGGCAAGGGTTTTGGGCAACACCTCGGAAAACACCACAACCGCTGCTGTCATGGCCAGAGTCGCATAAGCGATGCCGGCCTCACCGAAAACCTGGATCAGCACCGAAGCGGCAAGGGTCGAGGCGAGAATGTTGACGACGTTGTTGCCCAATAGGATGGCGCCGATCAGGCGTTCCTTTTCGGCCGTCAGCTTTTCGACAACCGAGGCGCGCTTGTTGCCCGACTTGGCCAATTGGTACATGCGGGCCCGCGATGCGGCGGTCAGCGCGGTTTCCGAGCCGGAAAAGAAAAAGCTCATGGCCAGCAGCGCGACAATGGCGAAAAATGATAGCCACAACGACATCAGCGTATGTCCTCAAGGAAGGTTGCGACCGCTTCGGGGTCGATTTTTTTCTCGATGAAGGCCTTGCCGATGCCGCGCGTCAGAATGAACGTCAGCTGCCCGCGCGAGACTTTCTTGTCCTGTGCGATGGCATCCATAAGCATTTGCGTTGGCGGCAGGTCTCCGGGAATATCGGCCAATGTAGTGGGCAGGCCGGCATTTTTCAAATGCGCTTCGACGCGTCCCGCATCCTGAGAGGGGGCAAGACCCAGCTTCGCGGAGAACCTGTAGGCCAGCACCATGCCGATGGCCACACCTTCGCCATGCAGCAGGCGGTCGGAATAGCCGGTGGCTTTTTCCAAGGCGTGGCCGAAGGTGTGACCGAGATTGAGCAGGGCGCGGTTACCGGCCTCTTTTTCGTCGGCAACCACGACACGAGCCTTGGCAGCGCAGGCGCGGGCAATGGCCTCGCCGCGGGCCGGGCCGCCGGCTTCGATTTGCGGATAATTGGCTTCGAGCCAGAAGAACAGCTCCTCGTCGTCGATAAGCCCGTATTTGGCCAGTTCGGCATAGCCGGCGGCGAAGTGACGGGGGGAGAGCGTTTCGAGCGCTGTCAGATCGGCCAGGACCAGCCGGGGCTGGTGGAAAGCGCCGACCAGGTTCTTGCCGTGGACCGAATTGATACCGGTCTTGCCGCCAACCGAGGAATCCACCTGGGCCAGCAGCGAAGTGGGGATCTGGACGAAATCCATGCCGCGCCGGGCGATCGAGGCGGCAAAGCCGGCCAGGTCGCCGATTACGCCGCCGCCCAGCGCAATGAGAATGTCGTTGCGCTCGAGCCGGGCGCCAAGAATCTGATCGACCACGCTTTGCAGTTGGGGCCACGACTTGGTGGCTTCGCCGGCCGGCAGGACGATTTCCGTGTGACCCAGCCCGGCAGCATCGAGGGAGGCGGCGAGGCGAGGGAGCTGGGCTTTCGCCACATTTTCATCGGTCACGATCCCATAGCGCGCGCCAGGGAAAAGGGCGGCGAGCCTGTCGCCGGCGCTCTCGATGGCGTCGGGAGCGATAACGATGTCATAGGCCCGCGCGCCCAGCGGCACGTGGACGGTGTGAAGGGGGGTGTGGTTGGCGCTCATTGGGCTTTCGGAATGTCGAAATGGCTTGAAATGGCGGCGAGGATGTCGTTGACGACAACGTCATGGGGTACATCGCGCGAAGCGACGGTGATGTCGGCTAGCGCATAGACGGGATAGCGCGCGTCGATCAGTCCCTTGAGCGTACCGCGCGGATCGGGGGTCTGGAGCAGGGGCCGGCCGGGGCGTTTGGAGACGCGGGCGAACAACAGGTCGAAATCGGCCTTGATCCAGATCGAAACCGCGTGCGTCTTGATGGCCTCGCGCGTTTCTGGATTGATGAAGGCGCCGCCGCCCGTGGCGATAACGCCCTGATGCTCACGCAGGAGCCGCGAGATGACACGGGCCTCGCCGGCGCGAAATTCGGGTTCGCCATGAGCGGCAAAAATGTCGGGGATCGACATGCCTGCGGCGGTTTCGATTTCGGCGTCGGAATCGGTAAAGGGCAGGCCGAGCCGGTTGGCAAGGCGGCGGCCGACGGTGGTCTTGCCGGCGCCCATCATGCCCACGAGCACGATCGGGCGACCGGCCAGGGCGTCGAGCACCTGGCTTTCGGTCTTCTGCCCGGCAATGCCTGTCGCGTTCTGCCCCATCATGGCGCCCTTATTGGTTGGTGTGGTTCAATCCTCTGACGGTCGGACTGTCAAGGTCGCTCGCTTGCCGGGCGGGCGCAAATCTGGAAAAATCACTTTCCGACACAGAGGATGCCATGCCCACATTGTTTCGCCTGCTTGTTGCCGTCGCCTTTATCGTGGGGCTTGCCTATGCGGGCATGTTCGCGCTGGCGGTGCTGGTCGAGCCCCATGAGCGCGAGGTGAGTGTGCGCGTGCCGACCCGCGACCTTCTGGCGGACGCGCCATAATGGGCGATAGCCATCTGATCGAGGCATTTCTGGAAATGATGAGCGCCGAACGGGGCGCGGCAGCCAACACCATCGAGGCCTACCGGCGCGATCTGCTCGATTATGCGGGGTTTCTTGGCGGCGCGGGCAAGGCGATTTCCGAAGCGGAGCGGGAAGACGTCGCCGATTATCTGAGCCATCTTTCGGGACAGGGTCTGGCGGCAAGTTCGAGCGCCCGGCGGTTGAGCGCGGTGCGGCAATTGCACAGGTTCCTGGTTTCGGAAGGCATCAAGGGGGACGATCCCACACGCATCGTTTCCGCGCCAAAGGCGGGGCGCGGGCTTCCCAAAGTGCTTTCGGTCGAGGAGGTCGATCGGCTTTTGAAGTGCGCCGAAGACGAGGCAGCAGGGGGCGAGGAAAACGAGGTGCGGCTCTATGTGCTGCTCGAATTGCTCTATGCCACGGGTTTGCGGGTTTCCGAGCTGGTGGCACTGGAGCGCAAGGCGGTGCGGCGCGAGGCCGATCATCTGACCATTGTCGGCAAGGGCGGCAAGGAGCGGCTGGTGCCGCTCAACGACAGGGCCAAGGACGCTTTGATTGGGTGGCTCGACAGTACGGAGAAGGAAAAATTCGTCTTTCCCGCCAAGGGTGCCGAGGGGCATCTGGCGCGGCAGGTGTTTGCGCGCGACCTCAAGGGGCTGGCGAGCCGGGCCGGGCTGCCAGTTGCGAAGGTTTCCCCGCACGTGCTGCGCCACGCCTTTGCGTCCCACCTGCTGCAAAACGGGGCGGATCTGCGGGTCGTCCAGATGCTTTTGGGCCATGCCGACATTTCAACGACCCAGATTTATACCCATGTTCTTGACGCTCATTTGCGCAAACTGCTCGAAGATCACCATCCGCTGTCGGGGGATGCTTGACATCGAAGGGTCTAATCGACACTTTCCCGCCACTTTGGAACCCTAGAGCCGGTGAGGTTTTGATGGTATCGCAACGACGGCTCTAAGATGTTGTTTTGTCGCGCGTCCGAACCGATAAAGTGGTGCCCACTTTATCTGGACGCGCTCCAGATGATCGCGCTCGCCGGCCCATCTGGCGCTGGCCGCTCAAAAATGAGAAGGTTGCCCGAAACGGGCGGATTGCATGCAGTCATATCTCGATTTCGAAAAACCCGTCGCTGAACTCGAAGGCAAGATCGCCGAGCTCAAGAACCTCGCCCAGACCGATGAAGCGGTCTCTATCGGGGACGAGGTCTCGCGCCTGCAACAACGTGCCGATGATGCGTTGCGCGACGTCTACAAAAAGCTCACCCCCTGGCAGAAGACGCAGGTGGCGCGTCATCCGCAGCGTCCGCACTTTTCCAATTACCTCAAGGCGCTGGTGACCGAGTGGACGCCTTTGGCCGGTGATCGCAAATATGCCGAAGATCCCGCCGTTCAGGCCGGGTTTGGGCGCATCGACGGGGTGCCGGTGGCCATTCTGGGCCAGGAAAAGGGCAACGACACCGAAAGCCGTTTGAAACACAATTTCGGCATGGCGCGGCCCGAGGGCTATCGCAAGGCTGTGCGCATCATGGAAATGGCCGACCGGTTCGGCCTGCCGGTGATTTCGTTCGTCGATACGGCAGGCGCCTATCCGGGCATCGGGGCAGAAGAGCGCGGGCAGGCCGAGGCCATCGCGCGCTCGACGGAAAAATGCCTCGAAATCGGAGTTCCCAACCTTTCCATCGTGATTGGCGAAGGCGGATCGGGCGGGGCGATCGCCATTGCGGCGACCAACAAGGTGCTCATGCTCGAGCACTCGGTCTATTCGGTGATTTCACCGGAAGCGGGCGCTTCGATCCTGTTCCGCGACGCGGGCAAGGCCCAGGACATGGCTGCGGCGCAAAAGATCACGGCGCAGGATCTGTTGGCGCTCAAAGTGATCGACGGCATCATCGAAGAGCCCATGGGCGGAGCACACCGCAACCCGGAAAAAATCTTCGCGGACGTCAAGGCCGAGATCGTCAAGTTTCTCGGCGAGTATGACGACGACCTCGGGCCGCTCGAAATCCGCGAGCTGCGGCGCGAGAAATTCCTGGCGATCGGAACCACGCTCACCTGAATTTGACCGCGTCATCTTGCAATTTGCATAAAATTTAGGTCGATTACCCAAGAACCTTACCGAGCGTTAACCCTGTAATGTCATAGAGGGGACCGGGGGCAAGGCGTACAGGAATTCGGGTCAGGGCATAGATGCTCCGTAAAATCGTCCTTTTGGCCGTATCGCTCGTTGTTGCGGGCGTTCTGGCATCGTGCTCGGCGCTTGAGGGCGACGGGCGTCATCTCACGCCGCTATCGGGCGCCGCCAAATCGCGGCTGGCTGCCATGGGCTCGAGCCCGCAGGCGGCGATGATGGTGCGCATCTTCAAGGAAGAATCAACGCTCGAGGTCTGGAAGCAGACCGCTGGCGGCTCCTTCAAGCTGTTCCAATCCTATGAAATCTGCACCTGGTCGGGCGATCTGGGCCCCAAATTCTATGAAGGCGACCGCCAGGCGCCCGAAGGGTTCTATACCATCACCCCGGGGCTGATGAATCCGAACTCGAATTATTACCTCGCCTTCAATCTGGGCTTTCCCAACAGGTATGACCGCACGCATGGGCGGACGGGCAGCCATCTGATGGTGCATGGCGCGTGTTCGTCCGCCGGGTGCTATGCCATGGAGGATGAGCAGATCGCCGAAATCTACGCGCTGGCCCGCGAGAGCTTTACCGGTGGCAACCGCTCCTTCGAAGTGCAGATTTTCCCCTTCCGCATGACGCCGGAAAACATGGCCAAGCATCAGTCCAGCGAGCACATCGATTTCTGGAACAATATCAAGCAGGGCTACGATTATTTCGAAGTCGCCAACACGCCACCCGCGTGGGACGTGTGCGAGGGGCGCTATGTGTTCCGTCAGCCTTCGGCTGTCAATGCAACGGCGGCCATGGCGGGCAGCTGTCAGGCGGTGGTGGCCGATGCGTCCATCGTTTCTGCCTTTCAGGCGCGCCAATCGGCCGATGCCGCCGCGATACAGAGCGCAATAATGCGGCTTGCCGATTCAGAAGCGGCCGCAGCAGAAGCCGAGCAGCGGCGCCTCAATGCCGAAGCTGAAATGGCGGCGCGGAGCGAGGCGATCAACAGCGCGGTTGGCGGGTTCTTCGATACCATATTCAGCCCGCTCAATGCTCTGGCGCCCAACCAGCCCGAGACAGTGGCCGAAAGCACGCCCCAGAGCTGAGCGGTGGCTTGAGCGCGTGTCGTGGCCGGAGAGGATACGATGAGCGCAAGTGAGGATATCGAACGCAAGCTGGCGCACGGGGCGGATCGGTATTTCGGCAAGGCGCCCGAAGATCTCTCCAGCGTTGAAGAGACCGTGCTCAAAAAGGCAGCTTCCCGGCGCACGCTGGCGCGCGATACCGAGGCGGCCTATCTCGAAAAGACCGGGTTCGGGGACCGGATGTCCGATCGGATCGCCAGTTTCGGCGGCTCGTGGGCGTTCATCCTGTCGTTTCTTGCCTTTCTGGCTATCTGGGTTTCCGCCAATGTCGCACTGGCCATGGGGGCATTCGACCCCTACCCCTTCATCTTTCTCAATCTGATGTTGTCGATGATCGCGGCCCTGCAAGCGCCGATCATCATGATGAGCCAGAACCGCCAGGCCGAAAAGGACCGGCTGGCCGCCGCCCATGATTACGAGGTCAATCTCAAGGCCGAGGTGGAAATCATGGCGTTGCACGACAAGCTCGACCAGATGCGCGAGCATGAGTTGCGCGCGCTCGTCGAGAAACAGCAGGAACAGCTCGATCTGCTCACAAAGGCGGTGTTGGGACGAAGCTCAGAGTAGATCGCAGAGCGGGGCGATCAGTGGAATGTCGGCGGGAGGCATGGGGTAGTCATGCAGCTTTTGCGGGCGCACCCATTTGAGCGCGGAATGCTCTTTGGCGACGGGCGTGCCCTGCCATTTCCGGCACACATAAAGCGGCATCATCAGGTGCCAGTCGTCATAGGTGTGGCTTGCGAATGTCAAAGGGGCGAGGCACGCTTCCTTCGTCTCGATTTCCAGCTCTTCAGACAGTTCGCGGATCAGCGCCGCTTCAGGGGTTTCGCCGGCTTCGAGCTTGCCGCCGGGAAATTCCCACAGGCCGGCCAGTTGCTTGCCTTGAGGCCGCTGGGCGATCAGCACGCGCCGGTCGGCATCGACAAGGGCGCAGGCAACGACGAGGGTGATTTTCATTGCGCATTGGCCTCGGGCTTGCGGCGGAAGTGGTAGGGGTAGCGGAAGGTGAACCCCATGGCGAGATAGAGCGCGATGGCCGGGGCGTTATCGCCCTGAACCTGGAGCGCGGCATGGCTGGCGCCGTTTTCGGCGCCCCAGCTCAGCGCGCTGGCCATCATGCGGCGGCCGAAGCCCTGACCGCGCAGCTTGCCGGAAGTGATGACGTCATAGACCATCACGATGCCATCGCTTTCCACGCACAGGAGCGACGCTCCGGGCGCCCCATCGTTATCGGCGATGACGATGCCGCAGGCGGGGCGTTTGAGCGCACCGAGGATGGCCGCGAAGGTTTGCTGCTGTTTGGTATCGAAGCCCTGAAGGGCCGTCTGCGCCGCGAGAAAGCGGGGGTCGGTCGCATCGTAAAGGCTGGCGGCGCCATCGAAGCCATCGGTCTGGGCGAGCGGCAGAGAAAGAACCAGGCTCGACTTGAAATGCTCCCAGCCTGCTTGATCGAGGGTATCGAGAATGCCCTCGCCGGTCAGCGGGGTCACCCTGAAAATCGTGGGCAGATCGTTTTCGGAATAGCGGGCCGAAAGGGCATCGATACGCCGGGCCGCATTGGTGTCGTCGGCAGGATCCAGCGACCATATGGCGTTGGAGCGGCCCGAAAACCCCGCGGCAAAGCGGGCCCGCCATTTCCCGTCCTCAACGGTTTCGAGTGCGGGCCAGGTAGCGAGCGAAACAGCTTCTATTTCTTCGACAGAGAGCAAAGAATCACACTTCTCTTTTGTTGCGTTGTCGAACCGCAAAACCGGTTCCCATTTTTGCTGACAACGCTCCTAACTCCGATAGCTGCCGTTGATATCGATATAGCCGTGGGTCAGATCGCATGTATAGACAGTGGCACTGCCCTCGCCGAGCCCGATATCGACGCTGATCGAAAGCTCTTCGCCTTTCATATAACCGGTTGCGGCCTCCTCGGAGTAATCGGGCGCGCGTTCTCCGTTGCGGGCAAGGACGTGCTCGCCGAAGGCAATCGTGAGCTTGTCGCGGTCGGCCGGTTGGCCGGCCTTGCCCACTGCCATGACAATGCGTCCCCAATTGGCGTCCTCGCCGGCAATCGCGGTTTTGACGAGGGGGCTGTCGGCAATGGCGCGGGCGATCTTTGCGGCGCTGTCATCGGTCGTGGCGCCGGTGACGTTGACGGCGACGAACTTGGTCGCCCCCTCGCCGTCGCGCACCACCTGCATGGCGAGTTCGAACAGCACGTCATTGAGCGCTTCACCGAACGCTTGCGCGCGTGGATCGTCGAGGGAGGCTATGGGATCAATGCAAGCCTTGCCCGTGGCGAAGGCCAGGAGCGTGTCCGACGTCGAGGTGTCGCTATCGACGGTGATGGCGTTGAAACTGGTCTTGTTGTGTTTGGCGACCAATGTTTGCAAGACGTCAGCGGCGATCGGCGCGTCGGTGAAGACGAAGCTGAGCATTGTCGCCATGTCGGGCGCGATCATGCCCGAGCCCTTGGCGATGCCGGCGATGGAAATCATCGTCCCGTCGATGTCCAGCGTCGCTTCGGCGAGCTTTGGGAAGGTGTCGGTGGTCATGATCGCCCTGGCCGGCTCCATCCAGGGTTCGGCGGTCAACTGGCCGGTCAGGGTTTGCAGCACGCCATCGAATTTGGAGGCATCGAGCGGTTCGCCAATGACGCCGGTCGAGGCGAGAAAGATTTCCGAAGGCTCGCATCCCACCGCCTTTGCGGCGATGTCGGCGGTCAGCTTGACCGATTCGATGCCTTTGAGGCCGGTAAAGGCGTTGGCGTTGCCTGAATTGACGACGAGGGCACGGGCCGTGCCGCCGCCAAGGTTCTGCCGGCACCAGTCAATCGCCGCCGAAGGGCACAATGAGCGCGTGAGGACGCCTGCAACCACGGTGCCCGGATCGAAGACGGCCAGAAGTACGTCGGTGCGGCCACTGTAGCGAATGCCAGCCTCGGCTGTTGCAAAGCGCACACCTGCAATGGCGGGCGGAGCGGCATAGGTTTTAGGGGCGAGGGGCGAGATGGGCAGGGCCATGGAGAAAAGACCTTGAAGGGGTACGCGTTGGCGGTTCTTCCGTGTGCCTCAAGCGGCATGCCATGGCAAGAGGCGCAATAGCTCAGCGGGCGGCTTGCCGTGCGATGCGCAGCGCAATCGTATCGCGGTTTTCGACGAGGTCGCGCAGCAGCGGCAAGGTGCTGCGCCAGTAAAACGCGACGTGGTTGTGGCCGGACTCCGGGCCGATCTCGAATCCCTTACCCTTACGGACCGGAGAGGCGGGCACCGCATGGCTAATTCCAGCGCGTGTCTGGCCGTTCAGTTCGGCGAGGCTGATGGTGACGTGCGAATAGTTATCGGGCAGGTCCGGCAAGCCCGAGACGCGAGGCAGGACGCGATAGGACAGGAGCGCGGGGGCGAGGACTTCGAGTACTTCGCCTTTGTCGGCTCCCTTTTTCCCGATGATCAATGGTTTGATGGCCAGCGGGGAGCCGGGTTGCCAGTCGGTTGTGAAATCAGCGCCGGCCCAGATTCGGCTTTGCTCGCGGTCAATGAGGGCGGCCCAGATTGCGGTGGCCGGGGCGGCGATGGTGATCTGGTCGGAGATCGTGGAGAATGGCATTGAAGATGGTGGGCTTGGGAATCGCGTTTGTTCACTATAGCGCTATTTACGCCGCCGATGTTTGGAGCTGTGTGGCCAACATGATTTTCACCGAACCTCGAGACCCTCGATTGATCACCGTTCGTCGCGGAGGCACGTTGAGCGATGGCGACCATCGCCCGCTCGCAGAGTGGGCCGGGACATGCGCTGCCCATGTTCTCCATATTTTTGAAGCCGCGGCGCCGGATGATGATCGGGTGCGCCATGCGCTTGAACAAAACCGAGCATGGGTGCGTGGTGAAGTGACCATGCGCGAAGCGCTAAGGGCCTCCAACGCCAGGGGTGCGGCAAAAGAGGTAACGGGCGCCGCAAAATTTGCAGCCTATGCTGCGGCGCAGGCCGTGGCGGTTGCGCATGTGGCGGCGCATGAACTGGGCGCAGCCGCCTATGCGATCCGGGCTGTCCGGGCTGTTCATGAGGGGCCAGGGCGCGAAGAGGCCGGACGGGTGGAATGCCACTGGCAGCGCGCGCAGCTTCCTGGCGCCATAAAGGAACTGGTGCTCGATGATCAGCGGCTGCGCAATCATGTCTGCTGGTTCGCATTCGATTGCTGAGCGTTACGATAGTGCCGCCGGGCGGCGGGACCATATCTCCCGGCACAGGTCTATCGATCTCTTGGACGCGGTCTTACCGGTGCGCCGGGCGCATGATGAAGCGGCCGAAATATTTCTGGATCGCGGGGATCATCCAGAACACCATTATGGCGACCATGACCGGAGCGACGATCAGGGTGGTCTGCCAGATCTGCCAGCCGCTGGTGAGCGGCAGGACGAGGTAGAGAATGAGCGTGATGATCGGATAGACCCCGAGAAGGGTCACCAGAAACTGCCGCAACCTGTCGGGGCGGAACGAAGCGCCGGACGGCGTCTGGCCGGTGGCGGATGCGGAGGGCGAATGAACGGCGGAAGAAGTACGGGACATATAGAATGCCTTTCGAAACGGAACGTTCCGTTATATACCGAAACGGGCCGTTTCGTTCAAGTGGATATTTTCGGTATTTTTGCCTATATCTCGCGCTGGCCCGATTTGGGGTGAGGCCGAAGAGTCGGCATCGGGCGTGGCATCTGAGAACCGGGCGGCCCGATGGCCAGGGGCCGCCTTGCCGTCTTTTCGGTTTCGTCCGGCAGAGCAGGGCATTTGAATACCGGGGAGGCCAGGGGCGCAGAGCGCGAAGCCGGGTCGAGGGAAGGAAGACGAGACGATGACAAAGGAACACGGATCGGTCGCGGTCAGGCGCGGCTCCATCGGAGCCAAACGCAATCCGGCCAGCCAGCAGGCCATTCTCGACGCTGCCGAAGCGATACTGCGCGAAGAGGGGCTTTCGGGGTTTTCCATCGAGGCGGTGGCGCGGCGGGCCCGGGCCGGCAAGCCAACGATCTATCGCTGGTGGCCGTCCAAGGCGGCCCTGCTGCTCGACGTCTATCACGGGTTCAAGAATCTGCGGCAGTTTCCCGATACGGGCAATTTCGAGGATGATCTGCGGGGGTTCCTCAACAATCAGCTTATCGGGTTCTGGCATGGCGGGCTTTGCGGTACCGTGTTCCGCTCGATCATCGCCGAGGCCCAGAGCGACCCCGCGGCGGCCGAAGCGCTGTTTGCCTATGAGCGCGGGCGGCGCAAATTCGCCGAGCAACTGGTGGACAGGGCAAAGGCGCGTGGCGAAATCGATCCCGATAGCAACAGCGCCATAATCGTTGAACTGATTGCCGGCTTTGCCTGGCACCGGCTTTTAACAGGGCGGCTCGACGGATCGCAGGACGATATCGAGGCGGTCGTGGCGATTATCGGGGCGGCGACAAAAAAGAACCCCGGCGCCTAGGCCGGGGTTCGATGGATAGCCAGGTTTTCGGGAAGGCTTAGATGCCGCCCTGCGCTTCGACCTGCGCGGCGAGATCGGGATCGTCGATCTCGATTTCGACGCCGGATTTGATTTCATTGATGGCCGCTTCATAGCTCTCATAGAGAACCTGCTGCGCGACCTGCTGGCGAACTTCCTCGAGCGGGGGTGCTTCGGACAGGCGGCGGTCTTCGAGATAGATCAGGTGGAAGCCGAACTGGCTTTCGACAGGCTGGGACATCTCGCCGATTTCGAGTGCCATGGCGGCCTGCTCGAACTCGGGGACCATCATTCCGGTCGAGAAATAACCAAGATCGCCGCCATTGGCGCGGGTGCCGTCGGTGCCGTATTCGCTGGCGGCATCGGCAAAGTCACGGCCGGCCTCGATTTCGGCACGGATTTCGTTGGCTTCTTCCTCGGTCGGCACCAGGATGTGGCGAGCGCGGACTTCGGGCTCGGGGGAGAACTCGGCAACCGTCTCGTCATAGGCGGCCTGGATGGCCTCCTCTGTCACCTGGGTTTCAACGATCGAGTTGAAAAAGGCGCGGCGCAGGGCCTGATCTTCGAGGTAGGCCAGGCGGCGTGTAAAATCGTCGGTTTCGTCAAGGCCGTCTTCGCGGGCGGCGCTGGCCATCAGCTTCATGTCGATGATGACGGTCAAAAGAAAACCGCGCCGCTGGTCGGCGGGAATGGACTGGAGTTCCTGGGTGAGCTCTTCGGCCGCCAGAACCAGATCGCCTTCGGTAATCTCTTCGCCGCCGACAGTGGCCAGGACCGTATCGGGTGATACCGGTTCAGCGGGGGCGGCTGGCGCGGCCTGCTCGGTCGCTTCGGGGGCGGGGGCCGGAGCATCGTCCTGAGCCCAGGCCGGAGCGGCGCTCAGCGAGACGGCAAGAACCGCCGGGATGAATACGGCCCGAAAAAGGCCGGCCACCGGAGCGGCGAAATCGGATGACATGATGAGAACTCTCCTTGTTTTTCCGAAGCCCGGACCCCCCATTGTCCGAACCAAAGGTCCGGATATGCGTTTAACCCCGGACTTTGGCGGTGGTTTGTCCGATTTTGCCAACGTTGACAACCCATGGTGGCACTCTTACATCTCCTGCCGAAGTTTTCCGCGCTCCTTTCGGCAGCGCCCCGGCCTGCCGCCCTTCCATTTGTGCAAGGCAATTCCGGGACGTCGCAACCGCCGGTTAGGGGTGCATCCAACAAGGTTCTAAGGACAATTCTTCATGGCTCTAGCAGCGCTCGCCCGGAAGTTTTTCGGCTCGGCCAACGATCGGCGCGTCAAACGCTATCAATCCAATGTTGATGCCATAAACGCACTCGAGCCCGAATTCGAAAAGCTCACCGACGAGCAGCTGAGAGCCAAGACCGAAGAGTTCCGGCAGCAATTGCGCGACGGCGCCAAGCTGACCGATGTGCTGGTTCCCGCCTTTGCCACCGTACGCGAAGGCTCCAAGCGCGCGCTGGGCATGCGGCACTTCGACGTGCAGCTGATCGGCGGCATGGTGCTCAACGAGCGGGCCATCACCGAAATGCGCACCGGCGAAGGCAAGACGCTGGTGGCGACGCTTTCTGCCTATCTCAACGCGCTTGAAGACAAGGGCGTACACATCGTTACCGTCAACGATTATCTGGCCCGCCGCGACAGCGAGTGGATGGGCCGGCTTTACAGCTTTCTGGGGCTGACCACCGGTGTGATCGTCCACGGTCTCAACGATACCGAGCGCAAGGCGGCCTACGATGCCGACATCACTTACGGGACCAACAACGAGTTCGGTTTCGATTATCTGCGCGACAACATGAAATATTCGCGCGCCCAGATGGTGCAGCGCGGACACAATTACGCGATCGTCGACGAGGTGGATTCGATCCTGATCGACGAGGCGCGGACGCCGCTGATCATTTCGGGGCCGTCCCAGGACCGGTCCGAGCTCTACAAGACCATCGACAAGTACATTCCGCTGCTGGTCGAGGAAGACTACACCATCGATGAAAAGCACCGCGCGGCGAGCTTTACCGATGAGGGTATCGAAAAGCTCGAGGAAATCCTTACGCGCGACGGGCTGATCAAATCCGGTTCGCTCTATGACATCGACAACGTCTCGATCGTCCACCACCTCAATTCGGCGCTCAAGGCGCACAAGATCTTCAACCGCGACAAGGACTATATCGTCCGCGACGACAGCGTTGTGATCATCGACGAGTTTACCGGCCGCATGATGCCGGGCCGGCGGTTTTCCGAAGGCCTGCACCAGGCGCTCGAAGCCAAGGAAGGCACCAAGATCCAGCCGGAAAACCAGACCCTGGCCTCGATCACCTTCCAGAACTATTTCCGGCTCTACACAAAGCTGGCCGGCATGACTGGTACGGCGGACACCGAAGCATCCGAATTTGCCGATATTTACGGGCTGGACGTGGTGACCGTGCCCACAAACGTGCCGATCGCCCGTATTGACGAGAACGACGAGATCTACCGCTCGGTCGAGGAAAAATTCCAGGCCATTACCGACGAAGTGATCGCGTGCCGCTCGCGCAACCAGCCGGTCCTGGTGGGCACGACATCGATCGAACGCTCGGAAATGCTTGCCGACTTCCTCAAAAAGAAGGGCGTCAAGGACATCGCCGTACTCAATGCCCGTCATCACGAGCAGGAAGCCCAGATCATCGCGGCGGCCGGCGTGCCGGGGGCGATCACGATTGCCACCAACATGGCCGGTCGCGGCACCGACATTCAGCTCGGCGGCAATCTTGAAATGAGGCTTGCCAATGAGGCCGAGGGCCTCGAAGGCGAAGCGCTGGAGAAAAAGACCGCCGAGATCAAGGCCGATATCGCCGAGAAAAAGAAGGAAGCGCTGGCTGCGGGCGGGCTGATGGTGATCGGCACCGAGCGCCACGAAAGCCGCCGTATCGACAACCAGTTGCGCGGCCGTTCGGGCCGTCAGGGCGATCCGGGACGGTCGAAATTCTTCGTCTCGCTGCAGGACGATCTGATGCGCCGGTTCTTCCCCGAACGCATGGAAAAGGTTCTGACCTCGCTGGGTCTTAAGGATGGCGAGTCAATTTCGGACGCCATGGTCACCAAGGCCATCGAGCGCGCCCAGACCCGCGTCGAAGGGCACAATTTCGATATCCGCAAGAACATCCTCAAATATGACGACGTGATGAATGATCAGCGCAAGGTGATCTTCGAGCAGCGTATCGAATTGATGGATGCCGAAAACGTCGCCGAAACCATCGCCGACATGCGCCACGACGTGGTGGATTCCATCATCGCCAAATCGGCGCCCGAGCGCTCCTATCCCGAACAGTGGAACACCGAGCAGCTTGGCGCGGCATGCAAGACCTATCTCGGCATCGAGCCTCCGCTGGCCCAGTGGGCCGACGAGGAGGGCGTGGATGTGGAAGTGCTGCGCGAGCGCATCATAAAGATGGCTGACGATTATGCCGCGGCCAAAGCGGCGCGCATCGGGCCCGAGACGATGCGCCAGATCGAAAAGAGCTTCATTCTGCAGTCGATCGACGGGCTGTGGCGCGAGCATCTGGTGACGCTCGATCACCTCTCGAAAGTGGTCGGCTGGCGCGGGCTGGCCCAGCGCGATCCGCTCAACGAGTACAAGCAGGAAGCGTTCGAGCTGTTCTCGCTGCTTTTGACCAATCTGCGCGAACTGGTCACCACCCAGATGAGCCATTTCGAGATCAAGCCACCCGAACCGCAGGCGCCTGCCCAGCTTCGTGAAACCCATATCGATCCGGTGACCGGCGAGAACGAAGTGCGCGACGATGATGGACCCAAGGGCCAATTGAGCCCAGAAGTGATGGCCCGTACCCGGCGCAACGATCCGTGCCCGTGCGGATCGGGCAAGAAATTCAAACATTGTCACGGGGCGTTCTAGCCTGGATCGACAGTAAATTCGCGAAAATCCCCGGAGCTCTGCTTCGGGGATTTTTCGTTGCGGTCGCGCATGGAGGCGGAACCCTTTAGGGTGGGCCTGCATTTGTGTTCGCGCCTTGCGGGGGATTGAGTTGACCTACGAACAGATCGTGCTTTTCGTCCTTCTGGGGTTGGTGCTCGTGGGGCTTTTGTGGGGCAGGTGGCGGTATGACCTTGTTGCCTTTGCCGCTCTTATCGTGGGGGTGGTTCTGGGCGTGGTGCCGGCTCAGACAGCGTTTTCCGGCTTCGGCAACGACGCGACGATCATCATAGCCCTGGTGCTTGTGGTCACGGCGGGCCTGTCGCGTTCGGGCGCCGTTGATCTTATCACCCGGCATGCGGTGAGCCGGGATCGCTCACTGCCGCTCCATATCTCGATCATGGGCGGCATCGGGGCGGTGTTTTCGGGCTTCATGAACAATGTCGCCGCGCTGGCCATATTGATGCCCGTCGATGTGCAGGCCGCGCAAAAGGCCGGCCGCTCTCCCGCCTCGTCACTGATGCCTTTGGCCTTCGCCACCATCCTTGGCGGCATGCTGACCATGATCGGCACACCCCCCAACATCATCATCGCGGCCTATCGCGAGCGCGCGGTGGGCGACAGTTTCACGATGTTCGATTTTACACCGGTAGGGCTTGTGTGTGCGCTGGCAGGCGTTGCTTTTGTCGGGCTGGTGGGTTGGCGGCTGATACCGGTGCGCGACAAGGGGGCCAGCGCCGAATTGCGCGCCGCAGCCAGTTATACCACCGAACTTGTGGTTACCGAGAAATCCAAGGCCAAAGGCCAGCGGGTGCGTGATCTGGACGGCGCGGCCGAAGAACATGATTGCGCCATCGTGGGGCTGGTGCGCCGCAACAAGCGGCTGCCGGGCCGGGCGCGTTGGGAAAAGATCGGCAAGGGCGATCTGCTCGTCGTTCACGGCAGCGCCGAGGCGATTTCGGCCCTGGCCGGTGCCTTGCAGGTCGATCTGCAGGGCCGTTCGGGTGAAAGTGCGCAATTGTCGTCTGATCTGAAAATGGTTGAGGCGGTGGTGACCACCGACAGCCGTGTGGAGGGCCGGATCGCCAATGATGTGCGCGTCATGCAGCGCAATGGCGTGGTCATGCTGGGGCTGTCGCGGCGCGGCCGGGCCATCACCGAGCGCGTGCGGCGCACGCCGCTCGAAGTCGGCGACGTGCTTTTGCTGCTCGGTCATCAGGACGCGGTCGACGACGTTATCACCCGCATGGACTGCCTGCCCATCGCTTCGAGCGTTGCGGTGACGCGGCATGAAAAAGCGCTGGCGGCGATCGGGCTGTTTGGAGCTGCCGTGGGCGTTGGCGCGTTCGGCATCGTCCCGCTCACCGTGGCGCTGGCCGCAGTGTCCGTGCTTTACGTGCTTTTCGACATCCTGCCGGTGCGCGAGATCTACGAGTCGATCGAATGGCCGGTGGTGGTCCTGCTCGGCTCGCTCCTGCCGGTCGGCATGGCGCTGGAAACCTCGGGGGGCACCCAGCTCATGGCCGAGGGGCTGGCGACATTGGGCCAGTATGTCCCCGCCTGGGTGGCCCTTGCGGTGGTGCTGGTGTTCACAATGACGCTTTCGGACGTTCTCAACAATGCGGCGACGGCGGTGATCTTTGGCCCCGTGGCGTTCGAGCTGGCCCAGTTGCTCGGGGTCAATCCCGATGCGTTCCTGATGGCGGTGGCCATCGGGGCGAGCTGCGCCTTTCTTACCCCGATAGGGCACAACAACAATGCGTTGATCATGGGGCCGGGGGGGTACCGGTTTGGCGACTATTGGCGCATGGGACTGCCGCTCGAGGTGATCATCGTTGTGGTCGGTGTGCCCGCCATCATGGTGTTCTGGCCGCTATGACGTTCAGGTCTGCGACTTGTCCTTGAGCACGTCGCGCAGGCTGGTCTGGGCAGAGCCGGGCCGCAAAGGTTTCTGCTGGCTTTCATGGGGCACCCAGCCCGAGAGCCAGAGGATTTCCAGACTGGCGCGAACCCTGCCATCGGGATCGGAAAAGCGCTCGGCGTAGATTTCGGTGGCGCGCATCAGGTGGCGCGGGGTCAGCATGCGCGTGTCGCGACCGGCCAGGGGGTTGGTGACGCCTAATGCCCGCAATTCGTCGAACAGGGCAAGCGGGGTGCGATAGCGCACGGTATGGGTTTCCAGATCGGTGACGGGTAGGGCAAAGCCGGCCCGCTGGAGCAGGCTGCCGGCATCGCGCACGTCGATCATCGGCGCCACTCGGGGGGAAACACCGCCAAGGATTTCCACATCGGCGGCCAGGAACGCGTCGCGCAATTCGGTGAGTGTGCGCCCTCCAACGGCCGCGGCGATCAGCAGCCCATCAGGGGCGATGTGGCGGCGGAGATTGTCGAGAAAGCCCGGAACGTCGTTGACGGTCTGCAGGTCGAGAAGCGAGACGATCAGGTCATAATCGCGGGAAGGCAGGCTGAGATGTTCGGGATCGGCCAGAGCAAGGCCATCGATCTCGAGCAGGGACGAAATCTTTTCGAAGCGAATCGGGCCAGTGGCCGACTGCGCGGTATCGGGCAAAAGCCGTGGGTCGGGGCCCATGATCAGCGCCTTTGGAAACTCCCGTGAGATCGGCGCGAGCCGATCGGCAAGATCGGCCACCACCAGATCGGTTACGAAATCGGATTGCCCTTCGCGCTTGGCGAAATTGGCGGAAAGGCGTGAGCGGTCGAAAACGAGAGGGGGCTGGGTCATGGTCCCGACCATATGGCGCAGGAATGTCCGCCGTGCAATGATCGGATCATGGTTGGGGCAATCGAAAATCGGGGCAGACCCTTTGCGTTGCGGTTGCGCGCAATTGTTGCTGCGGCCGGTGCGCGGGCGCTGGACCTGGCTTTTCCGCCGGTGTGCCTGGCCTGCAACGAGGCGGTTTTGACACCGGATGGGCTGTGTCCGTCTTGCTGGCGCCAGCTTATCCCCATTTCGCGGCCGTTTTGCCCGGTTCTGGGACTGCCGTTTGCGTCCGACATGGGCGAAGGCGCGCTATCGGTTCAGGCCATTGCCAACCCGCCACCCTTTGAGCGCGCCCGTTCCGCCGTTGCCTATACCGATCTGGCCCGGAAGCTGGTCTCGAAGATGAAATATTCCGACCGGCCCGAGATCGCCCTGTTCTGTGCGCGGATGATGGTTTCGGCGGGTCATGAGCTTTTGGGTCCCGATGCTGTGCTGGTGCCGGTGCCGCTGCACCGGGCGCGCCAGCGCGAGCGGGGTTACAATCAATCGGCCGAACTGGCGCGCGCCATCGGCCGCCTTGCAAAATGCGGTCTGCATACCGACCTTATTGTCAGGCATCGGCGCACCATCCAGCAGGTCGGGCTCAACGCCTCCCAGCGCGCCCGCAATGTCGATGGAGCGTTTCGTGTCGATCCGGCGCGGCTGGAGCGGTTGGGCGCGCGGCGCGTCGTGCTTGTCGATGATGTGTTGACAACCGGGGCAACCGCCTCGGCTGCCGCCAGGGCGCTTAAACGGGCAGGCGTATCGCAAGTCGATGTGCTCAGCTTTGCCCGCGTTGTGTTCGATGCCGATATGACAGTATAACTGCCACGATTGATTGGAGTTTGGAATAAATGGCCAAGGTCGAAATCTATACGACCCCCACATGCCCCTACTGCCACGCCGCCAAGGCGCTGCTCGGTGACAAGGGCGTCACGTTCGAAGAAATCACGGTGCTCGATCCTGATCTGCGCGCCAGCATGACCCAGCGCGCCAACGGACGGCGCACGGTGCCGCAGATTTTTGTCGGGCAGACCCATGTGGGTGGCTATGACGACCTCGCGGCTCTTGAGCGGCAGGGCAAGCTCGATCCCCTGCTCGAGAGTGCCGCGTGAGTCAAACCACGACCGTTGCCCTTGTTCAGATGAACGCGGGGGTTGGGGCCGGGGACAATCTTGCCGAAATCGAAAAACGGGTCGCCGAGGCCCGGCGGGCCGGAGCCGTTTATGTCCTGACGCCGGAAATGAGCGTGGTCTTTGCCAAGGATCGCGCCGGGCTGCAGGCGGCGGCCGAGCCCTGGGAGGGCAATCGGGCCATGGCGCGGCTGGCCGGTATCGCGAGGGACAATGGCGTTTTCCTTCATATCGGCTCGCTTGCCATAGCGCTCGAGGACGGACGATTTGCCAACCGCTCGGTGCTGTTCGATCCTCAGGGCGGGATCGTTTCGCGCTATGACAAGATCCATCTTTTCGACGCCGAGATTGACGGCGCCAATGCCTATCGCGAAAGCGCGACCTATGCGGGCGGAGATACGGCTGTGACAGCCGATATCGAACCGTTCGTGCTTGGCATCTCGATATGCTATGATCTGCGCTTTCCGGCGCTCTATCGGACGCTGGCCGAGGCGGGTGCGCAGGTGATCGCGGTGCCCTCGGCCTTTACGGTGCCGACGGGCGAGGCTCATTGGCACGTCCTGTTGCGGGCGCGGGCCATTGAAACCGGGTGCTTTGTCCTTGCGGCAGCGCAGGGCGGAAGACACGAAAACGGGCGGGCGACCTATGGCCATTCGCTTATCGTTTCGCCCTGGGGTAAGGTGATTGCAGAGGCCGATGGGGCCGAGCCGGGCCTTGTGGTTGCCGCGCTGGACCTTGACGCGGTGGCCGAGGCGCGGCAAAGGGTGCCGGCACTTGCCAATGCGCGTTTTTTTCGCGCAGGAGCACCGCAGTCCGGAAGCACTCTGAAAACTCAAGCGGGGAATTGAAAGTGATCCAGTTCACGCTCGCCTGCGCAGCAGGCCACAAATTCGATGCCTGGTTCAGAAACGCCGCGGCCTATGACGAGCAGTCGGCGCGCGGGGATCTGGCCTGCCCGATCTGCAATTCTTCACAGGTGGAAAAGGCGTTGATGGCGCCTGCCGTTTCGCGTTCGAGCGAAAAGGTCGCGCTTTCGGCCGGCCATCCCGAGCACGGAGCGTTCCTCAAAGCCATGCGCGCCCTGCGCCAGAAAATGACGTCGGAAGCCGATTATGTCGGCGACAAATTTGCCGAGGAAGCGCGCAAGATCCATTACGAGGAAGCCGAAGCGCGCGGCATCTATGGCGAAGCGACCAAGGACGAGGTGGTTGGGCTGATCGATGAGGGAATCGAGTTCATGCCCCTGCCCAATGTGCCAGACGAGCACAATTAAAGCCTGCCCAATTCCACCGGCGTCATCCCCGACCGAGACCCGGAATCCAATAACCGGCAGAGCTTGCGGTTCCATCGCGGCGCCGAGTGTACTGGACCCGGGCTCAAGGCCGGGCCGAAAGCGTGGTGGGGCCGGCAACGGTGGGGCCGCTCCCGCAAATGTCGATTAGTCACTGGTTTTGGGCTTTTCCAGAAGTAGCATGTAGTTGACCGCCATGTCGCGGCTCTTGCCCCATTCGTTTTTCAGCGGATTGAAGGTCACGCCGGTCTTGTCGATCACATCCATGCCGTTGCGGGAGGTGATCGAGGTGATCTCTTCGGGGGTGACAAGCTTTTCGTAGCTGTGCGTGCCCTTGGGCAGCCAGCGCAAAATGCGTTCGGCGCCGACGATGGCAAGGGCGTAAGCCCGGGCGGTGCGGTTGATCGTGGCAACGAACATCAGGCCGCCGGGCTTGACCAGTTTGCAGCAGCTTTCAAGGTAGAGCTGCACGTCGGAAACGTGCTCGACCACTTCCATGTTGAGCACGACGTCGAACTGCTCTCCCGCTGCGGCGAGGTCTTCGGACGTCGTGGCGCGATAATCGATTTCGAGCCCGGACTGTTCGGCATGGAGCGCGGCGATCTTGACGTTCTTTTCGCCCGCATCGGCACCGACCACCGTGGCGCCCAGCCGTGCCATGGGTTCGCACAACAGGCCCCCGCCGCACCCGATATCGAGGATGCGCAGACCCGCGAAGGGGCGCATCGCCCTGTCATCGAGCCCGAAATGGGCGATGAGCTTTTCGCGGATATAGGCGAGCCGCACCGGATTGAACTTGTGCAGTGGTTTGAACTTGCCGTTCGGATCCCACCATTCCTCGGCCATCTTGTGGAATTTGCCGATTTCGTCGGGGCTGATGGTGGTGGTCATTGCATACCTCGTCCTGGCTCGCTGCAAGAGGTGACGGCGCGGCGCGCTCAAGTCAAGCGATCCATCGCCGCAGCCCCTATGCCATATTGCTAAATCGGCGGCTTTGTGGCACTCACCGCGCCACAACCGTACGGTGCGGTACGGCACAGATTTGCATCGAAGGCGGCGTCATGGCGCGTATAGTTATGAAGTTCGGCGGCACCTCGGTCGCCAATGTCGAGCGCATAAGGCAGGCGGCCCGGCACGTCAAACGTGAGGTCGAGGCCGGCCATGAAGTGGCGGTCGTCGTTTCGGCCATGTCTGGCAAGACTAATGAGCTGGTCGGCTGGTGCGCGGAAGCCGCGCCCATGCACGATGCGCGTGAGTATGATGCCGTCGTTGCCTCGGGCGAACAGGTGACGGCGGGGCTGATGGCCATCGTTTTATCGGAAATGGGCATCCAGTCGCGCTCCTATGCCGGCTGGCAGGTGCCCATTCACACCGACGATGCGCACGGCTCGGCCCGCATCACGGGAATAGATCCGGACAATCTTTTGGAGCGGATGACTTCGGGCTGGGTGCCGGTCGTTACCGGCTTTCAGGGTATTTCCGACAAGAACCGCGTCACGACACTGGGACGCGGCGGGTCGGACACCTCGGCGGTGGCCGTTGCCGCGGCGGTCAAAGCGGACCGGTGCGACATCTATACCGACGTCGACGGCGTCTACACCACCGATCCGCGTATTGCCCCCAAGGCGAAGCGCCTGGAGCGGGTCAGTTTTGAAGAAATGCTTGAAATGGCCTCGCTGGGGGCAAAGGTGCTCCAGACGCGGTCAGTGGAATTGGCCATGGCCCAGGGCGTGCGGCTTGTGGTGCGCTCAACGTTTGATGATCCCGACGCGGGCAATGCGCCGGGCAGCGAATGGGGCATGACGGGCACGCTTGTGTGCGATGAGGATGAGATCATGGAAAAGCAGATCGTTTCGGGTGTGACCCTTGCGCGGGCCGAAGCCAAGATCACCCTGCGCAAGGTCAAGGACAAGCCCGGCGTTGCCGCTGCGGTGTTCGGGCCGCTGGCCGATGCACGGATCGTTGTCGACATGATCGTGCAGAACATTTCCGATGACGGGCAGATCACCGACATCACCTTTACGGTGCCTGACAGTGAATTCGACAAGGCCATGAAGGTTTTGCGCAACGCGCCCGATCTCGAATACGAGTCGATTTCGGGCTCGAAGGGCGGTGCCAAGATTTCCGTGGTGGGGGTCGGAATGCGTTCGCATGCGGGCGTTGCGGCCTCGATGTTCCGGGCACTTTCGGACAAGGGAATCAACATCCAGCTCATCACGACCTCGGAAATCAAGACCTCGGTATTGATCGATGAGGAATATGCGGAGCTTGCAGTTCGGGCGCTGCATACCTATTACGGTCTGGACAAGGCCGAGGGGTAAGCTCGGCCGCGGCGAATCTCTGGTGCGTGATCCGATCCGATTGAAATCGGCCCGACGCTCCAGGGTCTTATTTGGTCGTGCGGTCGAACCGAAAAAGTCTGCAACTTTTTCTGACCGCACTCTAGGAGGCGGGGCGCACCCGCCGGGCGAGCGGACATGGTGACAGCGATTGGCGGACCGCGGGTGCTTTTGCGCCAGTTGCGCGAAACCATGGCCGAGCCGTTGGCCAGCCAGGAGCGGCTCGACAAGATCGTTGATCTGATTGCCGAGAACATGCGGGCCGATGTGTGCTCGTTTTATGTTCTGCGCGACGATGGTGCGCTGGAATTGTTTGCCACCCACGGGCTCAAGCGCGACGCCGTCCACATCACCACGCTGCGTCTGGGCGAGGGGCTTGTCGGCCTGATCGCCAACGAGGCCGAGCCGCTCAGCCTCCAGAACGCTCCCGAACACCCTTCCTTTGCCTATCGCCCGGAAACGGGTGAAGATCCGTTCTTTTCCTTTCTCGGCGTGCCGGTGCTCAGGGCCGGCCAGACGCTGGGCGTACTTGTCGTCCAGAACTCGGAGCGGCGGGTCTATGGCGAGGATGAAACCGAAGCGCTTCTGACCACGGCGACGATTCTGGCCGAAATGATCTCGACCGCGGATTTCGACGCCCTGGTCAAACCGGGCTCCGACATCGATCTGCGGCGTCCGCGCATGTTTCAGGGCATCGGGTTTTCCGAAGGCATCGCTTTGGGTCAGGTGGTGCTGCATGATCCGCGTGTCGTCGTCACCAATTTCGTTGCCGACGATACGGACGCCGAAAAGGCGCGGCTGGAAACGGCGCTCATGACCATGCGCGTTTCGATCGATGAATTGCTCAATTCGGGCGATATGCAGATTCCGTCCGACCATCGCGACATCCTCGAAACCTATCGCATGTTCGCCCACGATCGGGGTTGGGTGCGCAGGCTCGAAGAAGCGATCGATTCCGGTCTGACGGCAGAAGCCGCCGTCGAGCGGGTGCAGAATGACACCCGTGCGCGCATGCTGCGCCAGACCGATCCTTACATCCGTGAACGCCTGCACGATCTCGATGATCTGGCCAATCGCCTATTGCGCATTCTGACCGCTGATGGCTCGGTGGCCGGCAAGGAATTGCCCGACAACGCAATTTTGCTGGCGCGCAATATGGGCCCGGCCGAATTGCTCGAATATGACCGCACCAAGCTGCGGGCCGTGGTGCTCGAAGATGGCGCAGCGACAGCCCATGTGGCCATCGTCGCCCGCTCGGTGGGGCTGGTGGCGGTTGGGCAGGCCGAAAATATCGTTTCGATGGGTGAAGCGGGCGACGACATCATCGTCGATGGGTTCACCGGTGCCGTGCATCTGCGGCCCACGCCCGATATCGAGGCAACCTATATCGACAAGGTGCGGCTCTCGGCCAAGCGCCGGGCCCATTACGCGGCGCTCAAGGACACCCCGTCCGTTACCCGCGACGGTCAGCACATCACGCTGTTGCACAATTCGGGTCTGCTGGCCGATATGGCCATGCTGGAAGAAACGGGTGCCGAAGGGGTGGGGCTGTTCCGCACCGAACTGCAATTCATGATCGCCTCGAAAATGCCGCGGGTCAAAGAACAGGTCGAGCTCTATTCCGAAGCCATGCGGCTGATGGGAGACAAGCCGATCGTCTTTCGGCTGCTCGATATCGGGGGCGACAAGGTCGTGCCCTATATGCGTTCGACCGCCGAGGAGAACCCGGCCATGGGCTGGCGCAGCCTTCGGCTGGCGCTCGACCGGCCGGCCCTGCTTCGAACCCAGGTTCGTGCGCTGCTGCAAGCGGCCGGCGGCAGGCCGTTGCGCATTCTGGTGCCCATGGTCACCGAGGCGCGCGAATACATGAAGGTCAAGCGTTTCATCCTGCGCGAGAACGAGCGGCTGCCCCGGCTGGGCTTTGCCCAACCCGAAACGCTCGAGATCGGCTCGATGATCGAGGTGCCCTCGCTGCTGTTCGAACTGGACCGGCTGTTGCCCGAAACCGATTTCGTTTCCATCGGATCGAACGATCTCATCCAGTTCCTGACCGCTGCCGACCGCGCCAATCCGCGCGTTGCCAACAATTATGACCCGATTGCCCGCCCGCGCCTGCGGGCGCTCAAGCTGGTGGTCGATGCGGCGGCGAAATACGGAAAGCCCGTCACCATGTGCGGGGAATTGGCCGGGCGCCCCGTCGAGGCCATGGCACTGCTCTCGATCGGCATGACGCGGCTGTCCATGGGTGCCTCCTCGATCGGCCCGATCAAGGAAATGGTGCTTGGCCTTGACGTTGGCGCGCTCAAGGCCGAAATGAACGATTATCTTGAAAACGGTGAAACCGAGGGCTCGGCCCGCGAGTTTCTGGCCGAGTTTGCCGAGCGGCACTCTCTGCCCGTTTAGGTTGCCCTTTTCCGAACCGGATTGTTTTGCATGGCTTTTCTGCCCACCGACAAGCTCGACGCTCTTGAACGCCGTTTCGATTCCATCGAGGCCGCCATGTCGGGCAGTCCCGATCCGGAAGCCTATGTGCGGCTTTCCAAGGAATATTCCGAGCTTTCTCCCATGGTCGCCAAGGTGCGCGAATACCGCGCAGCGCTCGCCGATCTGGCAGGGGCCGAGGAACTTGCCAAATCGGGCGACAAGGAGATGGCCGAGCTTGCCTACGAAGAGGTGGTCGAGCTCAAGGACACGATCGAGGCGCTGAGCCAGGAAATCCGCATCCTGTTGCTGCCCAAGGATGCGGCGGACGAAAAAAGCGCCATTCTCGAGGTGCGGGCAGGAACGGGCGGCGATGAAGCCGCGCTTTTCGCAGGCGATCTGTTCCGCATGTATCAGCGTTACGCCGAGGCGCAGGGCTGGAAGGTTTCGGTGATGGAAGCCTCCGAGGGCGATGCGGGCGGTTACAAGGAAATTATCGCCAACGTGTCCGGCGCGGGCGTGTTCGCCAAGCTCAAATACGAATCGGGCGTCCATCGCGTGCAGCGGGTGCCCGATACCGAAGCCTCGGGACGCATTCACACCTCGGCAGCGACCGTGGCGGTCCTGCCTGAGGTTGAGGATATCGACATCGAAATTCGGCCCGAAGACATTCGCATCGATACGATGCGGGCATCAGGTGCAGGCGGACAGCACGTCAACACAACCGATTCGGCGGTGCGCATCACCCATATCCCGTCGGGGATCGTGGTCACCTCGGCGGAGAAGTCCCAGCACCAGAACCGGGCCAACGCCATGAAGGTTCTGCGGGCGCGGCTGTTTGACGAGCAGGAGCAGAAGGCTTCCTCCGAACGCGCCGAGAGCCGCAAATCGCAGGTGGGTTCGGGGGATCGCTCCGAACGCATAAGGACGTATAATTTCCCGCAAGGGCGTGTCACCGACCACCGCATCAACCTGACCCTCTACAAACTCCCCCAGATCATTACAGGGGAAGCACTGGGCGAAGTGATCGATGCGCTGATCACCGAAAATCAGGCGGCGCAACTGGCGGCGATGGAGCAGGGCGTCTAGAAGATTCCGACGGCGGCCTCGGCCCAGACAACCAGGACCAGGCCGACCACCAGACCCATGAGGGCCAGTTTCGCCGGGGGGCTGGAAGTCATCCGGGCGGAGATCTCAAAGGCGATGCCGATGGCTCCGAGCAGTAGCGCGGCGAAAACGAAATCGAACGCATCCCAATCGACTTCGCTGGTAAACTGCATGGCAATCAGCGGAGTGGCCAGAACGGCGATCAACCCCGTCCAAACAAAGGGCCGCCACCGGCCGGCCCGGGAGTTTGTGTCCGATTGGGTAGCCATGGGCAACTCGGCAAATTAATGCGGTGCGAGCATATTTGACCGGGAAGAGGGCGGAATAAAGGACAAATGATGGGGTCTTCAGTTCCGAGCATTGGCCAGACCTGGCGCGCCATCCGCGACCGTCTCGACACGGCCGGGATACCCATGGCGGCGCTCGATGCCCGGCTGCTGGTTCGCCATGTCCTCGGTCTCGATGCTACCGGACTTATCCTCTCGGAATCCGATCCGGTTCCCGGCGGAAAAGTCTCAGATCTCGAATCGCTCGTCGCCCGCCGCCTTGCCGGCGAGCCCGTTGCGCGCATACTCAGTGTGCAGGAATTTTATGGGCTCGATTTCAGGCTCAATCCCGCCACGCTGATCCCGCGCCCGGAAACCGAAATGCTCGTCGATTTTTCGATCGAGCACCTCAAATCCCATCCCGCGCCAAGCGTTGCCGATCTGGGGACGGGAACGGGCTGCATCCTTCTTGCGGTGCTGGCCAATCTGCCCAAGGCGAGCGGGGTGAGCGTCGATATTTCCGCCGATGCGCTCGATCAGGCCCAGGCCAATGCCGAAGCGTTAGGGCTTGCGGATCGGTTCGGGGCGCGACACGGGAGCTGGTTTGAGCCGCTGGGCGAGGAAAAGTTCGATCTGATCGTTTCCAACCCGCCCTATATCGCCAGCGCGACGATTGAAACGCTCGAGCCGGGGGTAAAGTCCTTCGATCCCATGGCGGCGCTCGATGGGGGACCCGATGGGTTGGCCCCGTATCGGATCATCTCTGCGCAGGCACGCGCCCATCTGGTGAGGGGCGGGGTGCTGGCCCTTGAAATCGGATTTGATCAGGGCCACATGGTTAATGAGCTTTTAAGCTCTGAAGGCTTTTGCGACATCGCCATTGCCAAAGACCTTGCCGGTCACGACCGGATGGTCACGGCGCGCGTACCCAAATGACACAGCGTCTCGGTGAATTTCTCCAAAAGCCAATATTTTTCTTGGAATGAGAAGGATATGCGGTTAGGTTGCCGGTGCTGACGCGGTGCTTGTTCATCGCGGTGGACCCCACCCTGACATCGGCGGCATAGAGTAAAGCCGTTCGCGGAACCCATCCTCCCAGAGGGTTGGCGCAGCATCAGACAGGGTCGGAGCTCACACAGCCTTTTTGGGGAAACCAGAGAGAGCGATCGGCACAGCGCGAACCGGATGTCGGTTCGTGTCAGCCGAGTTTTGTGCCCGTCGTCCTTTTTTTGGCGGCAAAGGCCCCTATTAAGCGCATACCTTCACGGAACGTGTTGAAGCGAGCACATGAGACCAAACCAGCAGAACAACAACAAGCAGCGTTCGCGCGGCCGGAACAACAACAATAACCAGCGGCGCGGCGGTGGTGGCGGCAATCCCTTGTCGCGAAGCTATGAGAGCAATGGCCCGGATGTGAAAATCCGCGGCAATGCTGCCCATATTGCAGAGAAATACACCCAGCTTTCCCGTGACGCGGCTTCGGTCGGTGACAACGTGATGGCCGAGAATTATCTCCAGCACGCCGAGCACTATCTTCGCATCATCCTTGCCGCGCAGGCCCAGTATCAGCCGCGCCAGGACAACAGCGTCGATACCACGCCCGACGATGATGACGACAACGAGAACGAAAACAATTCGGGCAATTCCGGTGGCAATGCCGACCAGAATTCCGAAGCTTCGGACGGTGGCGATGGCGGTTCGGAAGAACAGCGCGAGCCGCGTCCGCGGCGCCAGCGCCGTCCGCGCCGCGAGCGTACCGAAGAGACCGCGGACGCGTCCGCCGAAGGGGAAAAGCCTGCTGTAGGCGAAAAGCCAGCGGTTGCTGAAACGGCCAGTGGCCAGGACGCCGCTCCTGCTGCCGAAGAGGCTCCCAAAAAGCCCCGCCGTCCGCGTCGCAAGAAGTCGGACGATGATGGCAACGAGCCGGCGCCCGAATTGCCCGCGTTCCTTACCGCGGGGCGCGAAGCGGCTGCCGAATAGGCGCTTTGCCAAACCAGGAATAAAAAAGGACCGGGTCATCGCGCCCGGTCTTTTTCTTTGCGATTGTGCTCCCATATATCCTTTGACTTGAGTCAGTGCCGGCCAGACCGGGCTGAGCTAAATCCAAAGTCAACGCTTCGGGCGTTGTCTCATGTGCCGCGAAGCGGGCAGGGGCAGCGCGCCAGCAAAGGAGAGTTGAAGCATGAATATCGAAAAATACACTGAGCGGACGCGCGGATTCATCCAGAGCGCGCAGCAGATGGCGCTGTCGCGCGGCCATCAGCAGTTTAGCCCGCTCCATATCCTTAAAGTTCTGGTCGATGACCCCGAAGGTATGGCCACCGGGTTGATCGATCGCGCCGGCGGCAATGCGCAGGCGGTTCGGGCCGGAGTTGAAGACGGGCTCAAAAAGCTGCCCTCGGTTTCCGGCGATAGCGGCCAGATCTACCTCAGCCGCGAATTGGCCCGGGTTTTCGAGACCGCAGAAGCCGCGGCGCAAAAGGCCGGCGATTCGTTTGTCGCTGTCGAACGCATGCTGTTGGCCCTGACGATTGAAAAAGACACCGATGCGGGCAAGATTCTTGCCTCGGCTGGCGTCACCGCCAATGGGCTGAACGCCGCCATCGAAGCGATCCGCAAGGGCCGCACCGCCGATTCGGCGAGCGCGGAAAACACCTATGACGCGCTCAAGAAATACGCCCGTGACCTCACCGAGGACGCGCGCGAAGGCAAGCTCGACCCGGTGATCGGCCGCGACGAGGAAATCCGGCGCACCATTCAGGTGCTTTCCCGCCGCACCAAGAACAATCCGGTGCTGATCGGTGAGCCCGGCGTGGGCAAGACGGCGATTGCCGAGGGTCTCGCGCTGCGCATCGTCAATGGTGACGTCCCCGAATCGCTGAAAAAGAAGTCGCTGCTTGCGCTCGATATGGGCGCCTTGATCGCCGGTGCGAAATATCGCGGCGAATTCGAAGAGCGGCTGAAATCGGTTTTGAGCGAAGTTCAGTCCGCCGAAGGGCAGATCATCCTGTTCATCGACGAAATGCACACGCTGGTCGGCGCGGGCAAGGCCGATGGCGCCATGGATGCCTCGAACCTGTTGAAGCCCGCCTTGGCACGCGGCGAGTTGCACTGCGTGGGCGCCACGACGCTCGACGAGTACAAAAAGCACGTCGAAAAGGATGCGGCGCTGGCCCGCCGGTTCCAGCCGGTGTTCGTCAACGAGCCCAGTGTCGAGGACACGATTTCGATCCTGCGTGGATTGAAGGAAAAATATGAACTCCACCACGGCGTGCGGATTTCCGATTCGGCGCTGGTTTCGGCGGCAACGCTCAGTAACCGTTACATCACCGACCGCTTCCTGCCCGACAAGGCCATCGATCTGATGGACGAATCCTCGGCGCGGCTTCGCATGGCTGTCGATTCCAAGCCCGAAGCGCTCGATGAGCTCGATCGGCGCATCATCCAGCTCAAGATCGAGCGCGAAGCGTTGAAAAAGGAAGAGGATGATGCCAGCAAAACCCGCCTTGGCCGGCTTGAAGCCGAACTGGCCGGGCTCGAGGAAGAATCGGACGCCATGACCCAGCGCTGGCTCTCGGAAAAAGAGAGGCTGGCCGGGGGCACCAAGCTCAAGGAGCAGCTCGATGCGGCCCGCACCGAGCTCGAACTGGCCCAGCGCAAGGGTGACCTCGCCCGCGCCGGCGAGTTGGCCTATGGGGTGATCCCCGATCTGGAACGACGCCTGAAAGACGCTGAGGCCCACGAAGCCCAGCCGGATTCGGATATGGTCGAAGAGGTCGTCACCCCCAATCATATCGCCCAGGTCGTGTCGCGCTGGACCGGGGTTCCGGTCGACAAGATGCTCGAGGGCGAGCGCGACAAGCTGTTGCGCATGGAAGACGAGCTTGCCAAACGCGTAATCGGCCAGTCCGAGGCGGTCGAGGCGGTATCGCGCGCCGTGCGCCGGGCTCGCGCCGGATTGCAGGATCCCAACCGGCCGATCGGCTCGTTCATGTTCTTAGGTCCCACGGGCGTGGGCAAGACCGAATTGACCAAGACGCTGGCCCAATTCCTGTTCGACGACGAAACGGCCATGGTGCGGCTCGATATGAGCGAGTTCATGGAGAAACACGCTGTTGCCCGTCTGATCGGTGCGCCTCCGGGCTATGTCGGTTATGACGAGGGCGGTGTGCTTACCGAAGCCGTGCGCCGGCGGCCCTATCAGGTGATCCTGTTCGACGAGATCGAAAAGGCGCACCCCGATGTCTTCAACGTGCTCCTGCAGGTGCTCGACGATGGGCGGCTGACCGACGGTCAGGGCCACACTGTCGATTTCCGCAACACGCTGATCATCATGACCTCGAACCTGGGGTCCGAATATCTGGCGGCCCAGCCCGATGGCGAATCGGTAGAGCTGGTGCGCGGCAAGGTGCTCGATACGGTCAAGGCCTCCTTCCGGCCCGAATTTTTGAACCGGGTGGACGAAATCTTGTTGTTCCACCGGCTCGAACGCAGCCAGATGGGTGCCATTGTCGATATTCAATTGAAGCGTCTGCAGAAGCTGCTCGACACCCGCGAGATCACCATTGAGGTGACCGAAGCGGCACGCGACTGGCTGGCCAACGAAGGCTATGACTCGGCCTATGGCGCAAGGCCCCTCAAGCGCGTTATCCAGCGTGCGGTGCAGGACGAGCTGGCCGAAAAGATGCTGGCCGGTGAGATCACCGACGGCAGCATGGTAAAGGTCGACGCCGGCGATGGCGGGCTGGTGATCCTGCCCGTGATCGAAGGTGAAGTGGTCGACACGGCGGCCGAATAGGCGCCCTGTACGAGCAAATGAGAAGGCCCCGGAGACGGGGCCTTTTTCGTTGGACCAGGGTGGGACTCACCCCTGTCGCAAAATCTTGTCCATCGCTTTCCCCCGCGCCAGCTCGTCAATCAGCTTGTCGAGGTAACGGATTTCGCGCTTGAGCGGGTCTTCGATCTCTTCCACTCGGATGCCGCAGATCAGGCCCTTGATGAGTGTCCGCGAGGGGTTGAGTTTCGGCGCCTCGGCAAAGAAGGTCTCGAAATCGGTTCCGCCTTCAAGCTGGTTGTCTAACTGGTTCCGGCCGTAGCCCGTCAGCCAGCAGATGATTTCATCGACCTCTTGCTTTGTGCGGCCCTTTTTCTCGGCCTTGGCGACGTAATGAGGGTAAACGGACGCAAAGCTCATCGTAAAAATTCGGTGCTTTTTCATCGCATCTCCAGTGCCCCGTCCAGGACGGTCGATCGCCAATACTGACCTTGCGCCCTTTTGCGGGCAATGGCTGTTCGGCCCGTGCATACGCAAATAGGGCCGCAGCTTTCGCGGCGGCCCTTCTATCAGTGCTCAAGCTGGCTTAGGAGCGCTGGTAGTCGATGCTCGAGCAGAAGATGGCGGCCTGACAGCCGGTGATCTTGAGCGTATCGGGGCCGGTCATCTCGACGATGGCCTTGGCGTTGCCGCCATTGAGCGCGATGGTGCCTTCCCATTTGTTGGGGCCGACCTGCGTGCCCTGAACCACTTCCTGGCCGACAAAGGCCAGATTTTCCTCGGTGCGCGAATCGCCCTGGATGTCGTTGAGAACCCCGCAAAGCTGGGTGCCGTCACCGCACATCTCGAAAGTGAAGCTGGTGCCCCACCGATCGACCCAGGTCCCATTGGGGTCGAGATCCTGTGCAAAGGCGGGGGCGACGAGAAAGGCTGCAAGAGCGGTGGCGGCTAGAATGGACTTGATCATAATCTGTTCTCCATGGCGGCGCCGTCGACATGAAGGCGCATTGTGTTCGAGTGTTAGTTCCCCGCACCTGAAAACGAGCTGAACGAAAAAAAGGTTGCCAGAAAGGACAAGATGAATGGTTGGCCCGGCTCCCGCAACCGGCCACGCGCCGCCGCTTGCCTCTTCTTACTCTGGGTCGTGAAGGGCGCCGGCCCTACGACCTTCCTTTTCCAACGTTCCCCACCACCCTCGCTGCCCCGGCGAACGCCGTGGCCCATGTGTCCTGCCGCTTGCTCCAGATCAGGGGTGGGGCTGCCGGGTCGCCGATCGGGTCCGGGACAGTTAAGCGCGGTGGCCCGCTCTCGTCTCGATCGCCACCGCCAACCATACCCCCCGTCATCCTCGGGCTTGACCCGGGGATCTGCAGAGCGTCCGCAGGCGCAGCAGAGGTGGTACGCGCCGCCCTCCCATCGCCCCCAACCCCTTCACCGGCTGCCCAATGCAGCGGATCCCCGGGTCAAGCCCGAGGATGACGCGGGGAGGAGTGTGGGATTCTGGAGAACATGCCACCCCTCCCTTGTCATTCCGGGGCTTGTTCCCGGAATCCATCATGATGAGCCCCCACACGCCCCAGCCGCAAAGAAACTTATCCCCGCTTCCATCACCTCCCCCATACTCCCTCTCACGAACCCGCGCATATGGACGCAAGCGCAACGAACGTTTGGGCGGGGTCGGTCCGGGTTCCTTGCGGGTCGCCGCAGGGAAGGCCCAAACGTCACAAGCGCCGGACGGCGTGAACCGGCCGCCTGATCTCGGTTTTGAGGCTGGCGCGATTTTGCTAACGCCGTCGTACTCCCGAAAGGGAGAAGGGATTGACCCTAGCCTTCTGAAGGGCGACTAAGCCAAAAACCCCGGATGCGTGGGGCGATGATCGCTTCATATACTAAAAATACAGTGCGGAGCGTTCATCGCCCCATGCCGTCTACTTCGATCCGTCCTTCGGCCAATCGTGCCGGTGGCCGATTGGAGGTGAGAAGGCCATGAGAGCTAAGCTCGAATGGCGATCATAGCCCGAGGTCATTGGCCGTCGGAGGTTTTGGCGTGGGCAATAGATATCGCTGTGCGGATGGGACAATCGCCGCTTGCAAAGCGGCACGCCATGCCGCTTGTTTGGGGGAGACCGATACCCGCCTTGCTTGGGTGGAAAGGGGAGGGCTTTGATGTTTGCCAATGGTTTGATTGCGGTCGTTGCCGCGATCCATCTCTATATCGTTTTCATTGAGATGACGCAGTGGAACAAGCCGCTGGGCCTTAAGGCCTTCGGTCTTGGTCAGGAGCTCGCCGACAAGACCACTGTGCTGGCGGCCAATCAGGGGCTTTACAATGGATTTCTCGCCGCCGGGCTCGTTTATGGCCTCGTGACAGCAAACGCCGAATTCAAAGTGTTCTTTCTCGGTTGCGTTCTGGTGGCTGGCCTGTTCGGCGCGGCCACGGCGAGCCGGAAGATCCTGTTCATTCAGGCTCTGCCGGCTGCGTTGGCGCTTGGAGCCCTTTGGGTCGGGCTTTAGCTGAAAGGCGCTATTTGCGCCCCTTCTTGCCGAACCCTTTTGATCCGGTCTTGGCCGGGCGCGGCGCGTCGCCGGGGCCGGCTTCACGCTTGGGACGGGGCTTGAATTTGGCCTTCGGCTCGGATTTTGGCCTGGCATCGAATTTGGGTTTTGGCTCATACCCTTCCCTGGCGCGGGGCGGCTTTGAAGGACCGCGGCCGGCCGGGGCGATGGTAACGCCGCGTTCCAGGCTGCCGGTGCGCCGGATCTGCTGGGCAAAGTCATCGGCCTTTTCGGCGGCGATCTCGAAGCGCGTTTCGGTGTCGTCGATCTTGATCGAGCCCACTTCGCGCTTGGTTACCCCGCCCGCTTTGCAGATCATGGGCAAGAGCCATTTGGGATCGGCCCGGTGCTTGCGGCCCAGCGAAAGGGTGAACCAAACTCCGCCCACCATGTCGGGTCCGCGCGGTTCGCGCGGGGCCATGGGATCGTATGCCGGTCCACCTTCGGCCCGCTTGTCGCGCCGCTTGGATTTGGGGCCGTCGCCCGCCAGGGACACCGAAGAGGTCTCTTCGGGCACCGGCCGGCTGGCCAATTGCTGGCGCAGGAAGGCGACGGCCAGTTGCTCGGGCGAAACCTTGCCCAAGAGCTCGGCCACGAATTCGTTTTCATGCTCCTCGGGCATAGGGGCGGAGACCGCGGCGTCAAGGATCTGGCGGCGATAGCGTGCTTCGATATCGGCGATGGTCGGCGCGGAGACGGTGGTCGCTGAAAGCTTGGCCATGGCCAGGACGCGGGCTGCCGCCTTGCGCCGGTGTTCGGCGACGACAAGCACGCAAACGCCCTTGCGTCCAGCTCGTCCGGTGCGACCAGACCGGTGCAGCAACGTCGCGGGGTTTGAAGGGATATCGGCGTGAATCACGAGGTCGAGATTGGGCAGGTCGATGCCGCGCGCTGCAACATCGGTAGCGACGCAAACATGGGCGCGTCCGTCGCGCATGGCCTGCAGGGCGCTCGAGCGTTCGGACTGGGCCAACTCGCCCGACAGCGCCACGGCCGCAAAACCGCGATTGGTCAGTCGCGCCGCAAGATGGCGCACCGCCTCGCGGGTGTGGCAAAACACCAGGGCGCTGGTACTGTCGGACGTGAGCAGGGTATTGATGATGGCGTGTTCGCGCTCGTCGCGGTGGACCACCATGAGCTGGTAGTCGATATCGGCGTGCTGTTCGGTCGCTGCCGTTGTCGCCACCCGGACAGCGTCGCGCTGATAGGTCTTGGCCAGATCGGCGATGGCACGGGGCACAGTGGCCGAAAACAGCAGGGTGCGGCGTTCTTCTGGCGAGGCGGCCAGGATGAATTCGAGATCGTCGCGAAAGCCCAGATCGAGCATTTCGTCGGCCTCGTCGAGCACTACGGCGCGCACATCACTGAGGTCGAGGGAGCGCTTGGTGATGTGATCACGCAGTCGCCCCGGCGTGCCCACCACCAGATGGGCACCACGGTCGAGTGCACGGCGCTCGTCGCGCATGTCCATGCCGCCGACGCAGGTGGCGATGCGGATGCCGGCATCGGCATACAGCCAGGCGAGCTCGCGCTGCACCTGCAGTGCCAGCTCCCGGGTCGGTGCGATCACCAGCCCCAACGGGGTTTGCGCGGCGCCGAACCGCTCGGCATCGCCCAGAAGCGTGGAGGCAATCGCTATGCCGAATGCCACGGTCTTGCCCGAGCCGGTCTGGGCCGAAACCAGCAGGTCTGCTTCGTCATGAGCGGGATCGAGCATCGCCGTCTGCACGGGCGTGAGCTGGGTATAGCCATGGGCGGCAAGGGCGCTCGCCAGCGCAACGTGGATTGATGCCGGCAGGTCCGCCGGCGCGTGGTCAGTATCAGATGACATGATTGGGAGCCTTATGTTGAGGAGGCTATAGCAGAAGAGGAGCGGTTTGGGCCAGCGCTGATCTTAGTATCGCCGTTTCTCGCTTTTGGCGCCGCTGGATATTGACAGCAGTGAGCAAGAGTGAGAACGTAAAGAGAACATGCGGGAGTTCTTAATGCCTACGGCCATCGACTATATTGAATTTGATAGTGAGGATCTTTCGGCAAGCCGGGCTTTTTTCGCTTCGGCCTTCGGCTGGCGGTTCACCGACTATGGGCCCGACTATCTCGGGATCGAGGATGCAAAGCTCGATGGCGGGATTTCGCGGGCGGAAGGAGAACGCAAATTACCGCTCGTCATTCTCTATACGTCCGATCTGGATGCGGCCGAGACGGCGGTGCGAGCGGCAGGTGGAGAAATCACGCGCGAACAGTTCGATTTCCCCGGCGGCCGACGGTTCCATTTCCGCGAACCCGGCGGGAATGAACTCGCCGTATGGAGTGAGCAGAACCCCGCGGGTTAATTGGAGGCCGTCGTGACCGGCGCTGTCGCAACCGTTACCGGCGGGGTAACCGGTGTGCCCTCTTGTTCGACGAGAGCCCGAACCTGGGCGACCGTAGATGCGAATTCGCTCTGGTACTGCTGGGGCAGGGAGTTGGCCCGGGGCAGCTTGACGGCGAGCGGGTCGACGGTATTGCCGTTGATCTTGATTTCGTAATGGAGATGAGGGCCGGTCGACTGACCGGTCGAGCCGACGTAACCGATCACCTGACCCTGAGTAACGCGTGCGCCCGGCGTGATACCGTCGGCAATGGCGCTCATATGACCATAGGCGGTGTTGTAGCCGTTGGCGTGGCGCAGTTCCACATAGCGGCCATATCCCGAATACCATTGCGCCATCTCGACGATGCCGTCGCCACCTGCATAGATGGGAGTGCCGGTGCGAGCGGCGAGGTCGGTTCCGGTATGGAGGCGATAGTCGCCGAAAATCGGGTGGCGGCGATAGCCATAGCGCGAGCGTAGCGTGCCGCCGCCTTCGAGCGGCCGGCGCAGCAGGAACTGTTTTCCGGTTTCGCCGTCGGGATTGTAAAAATCGATCACCCCGTCTTCAGTCTGGAAGCGGAACAGCTCGCGCGTGGTGTTGGACAAGGTCAGCGCGACATAAAGAAGATCCTGGCTGTCTTCCTCGACGGTGCCCGAAAGCAGGATTTCAATCGAGTCACCGGGTGAAACGCGCCGGGTCAGATCAAGATCATAGGCAAACATGGCCGCGATACGGTCGATGGTTGCGTCATCGAGTCCGTGCTTGCGCCCCGTTTCCCAGATCGAGCGGTAGATGGAAGGCAGGTTGCCGACATTGACCTCTTCGGTATCTTCTTCGGTGAATTCGATCTTGGGGGGCTCGAGCGCGGTAACGTACCGGCCCTGGTCGGTCAGGGCCACGGTCACGCGGTGAACTGTGTCGTCATAGATGCTGACGCGATAGGGGATGAGCGTCTGGGATCCGCGCGAGGCGCCAAACAGGATCCGTAGGCGCGTGCCTTGAGGCAGATCGGTCTGAGGATAAACATTTTGCATGGCGCGCGTAACGGCGGTGACCATCTGGGTCGTGAACCCGTTGCGCATGAAGGCCTCGGCGAGCGGGGTCTCTTCGCGGATCGTAAGGACGCGCTCGGTGCGCAAATGCCCCATGTCTTCGGCCAGACGGGTCTTGGGCATTACAGTGACGTTCTCTGCAACACCTTCGATGG
>SWCE01000813.1_pt1:0-107500 | contig 230484 bp, 235 predicted proteins | sample 4690061 | NCBI WGS metagenome assembly SWCE01 (sample SAMN10267279, study PRJNA491770) | bioreactor metagenome | isolation source: DHS bioreactor inoculated with subseafloor sediment | place: Japan: off Shimokita Peninsula | collected 2012-10 | reverse complement strand
CCGTAGGCCTGCGAAGGGATACCCGTGAGGGGTCCTGGAGGTATCGGAAGTGCGAATGCTGACATGAGTAGCGACAAAGAGTGTGAGAGACACTCTCGCCGAAAGTCCAAGGGTTCCTGCGCAATGTTAATCAGCGCAGGGTTAGCCGGCTCCTAAGGCGAGGCCGAAAGGCGTAGTCGATGGGAATCACGTTAATATTCGTGAGCCTGCTGGGAAGTGACGGATTGCCAGAGTTGTGTGTCCTTATCGGATTGGACATGCAGTGAGGCGGTTCCAGGAAATAGCCCCAGCTTATAGACCGTACCCCAAACCGACACAGGTGGACAGGTAGAGTATACCAAGGCGCTTGAGAGAACGATGCTGAAGGAACTCGGCAAATTGCACGCGTAACTTCGGGATAAGCGTGACCCGTCTTTGGGCAACCATGGGCGGGTGGCACAACCCAGGGGGTGGCGACTGTTTATTAAAAACACAGGGCTCTGCGAAGCCGTAAGGCGACGTATAGGGTCTGACGCCTGCCCGGTGCCGGAAGGTTAAAAGGAGAGGTGCAAGCCTTGAATTGAAGCCCCGGTAAACGGCGGCCGTAACTATAACGGTCCTAAGGTAGCGAAATTCCTTGTCGGGTAAGTTCCGACCTGCACGAATGGCGTAACGACTTCCCCACTGTCTCCAGCATCGACTCAGCGAAATTGAATTCCCCGTGAAGATGCGGGGTTCCTGCGGTCAGACGGAAAGACCCCGTGCACCTTTACTATAGCTTCACGCTGGCATTCGTGTCGGCATGTGCAGAATAGGTGGTAGGCTTTGAAGCGGGAACGCCAGTTCTCGTGGAGCCGCAATGTGAGATACCACCCTTATCGTCATGGATGTCTAACCGCGGTATAACAGTACCCGGGACAGCGTGTGGTGGGTAGTTTGACTGGGGCGGTCGCCTCCCAAAGAGTAACGGAGGCGCGCGATGGTGGGCTCAGACCGGTCGGAAATCGGTCGTTGAGTGCAATGGCATAAGCCTGCCTGACTGCGAGACTGACAAGTCGAGCAGAGACGAAAGTCGGTCATAGTGATCCGGTGGTCCCGCGTGGAAGGGCCATCGCTCAACGGATAAAAGGTACGCCGGGGATAACAGGCTGATGATGCCCAAGAGTCCTTATCGACGGCATCGTTTGGCACCTCGATGTCGGCTCATCACATCCTGGGGCTGGAGCAGGTCCCAAGGGTACGGCTGTTCGCCGTTTAAAGTGGTACGTGAGCTGGGTTTAGAACGTCGTGAGACAGTTCGGTCCCTATCTGCCGTGGGTGTTGGAATATTGAGAGGAGCTGTCCCTAGTACGAGAGGACCGGGATGGACGAACCTCTGGTGGACCTGTTGTGGCGCCAGCCGCAGTGCAGGGTAGCTAAGTTCGGACGGGATAACTGCTGAAAGCATCTAAGCAGGAAGCCTCCCTCAAAACCAGTATTCCCTATCAGAGCCGTGGAAGACCACCACGTTGATAGGCTGGGTGTGGAAGCGCAGCAATGTGTGAAGCTTACCAGTACTAATAGCTCGATCGGCTTGATCGTTCTCATTTACCTATAATCGCAGCACCAGGTGCTGAAGATCATCAAAAGACCAGTTCACGAAATACAACAGACAGGTTTGTTTGATCTGGTGGCTATGGCGAAGTGCCCAGAACCCGATCCCATTCCGAACTCGACCGTTAAACACTTCAGCGCCAATGGTACTGTGTCTTAAGGCACGGGAGAGTAGGTCGCCGCCAGATCTAACAAGCCTGTCAAAACCCTTCTCAATACAAAACAACAAAAGCCCCCGAAGCAGAAATGCTCCGGGGGCTTCTTGCGTTCAAAAAACCAAACGCACCACAAACAAAAAACCAGACGCACACCAGAAAAGGACCAGTGAAAAAGAAAGCAAAACACGCCCAAAAACGCAGAGAGCCGTCAGGGGGAAGTGCGCATCCCAAGGTGCGCTCCGGTTGCCCGACATCAAGCTGTTCGAGATGAAAAGCCGTTGGCAAGCAAAAACAACAACGAAACAATCACGGCAAGCAGGGCCATAACGACCCAGAGCACGAAGCCACCAAACCAGTAGAGCAGCCCGCCACCGACGAGCGGTGCGAGCGCAAAGCCGAAGACGCTGAATGAAAAGGCGCCAAAATAACTGCCCTTCATTTCAGGCACGGCCAGGCGGTCGATGATGATGCTCATTGTGGGAAACAGGATGGCCTCGCCAAGGCTGAGAACGACCATGGCGGCGAGCAGTGCATAGGGCGGATCGACCGGCGTTAGCGCAAAGCCAAGAAATCCTGCGGCGAACAAGGCGACACCGATCATGGCACGCAGGAACGGGGATATTCCGGCCGTCAGCTTGAGCAGTGGAAACTGAAAGATGACGATGGTGGTCGCGTTGGTCCCGATCAGAAACGCGTACAGAGTGGCGATATCGACGACGGACTGCTGTTGAAGATACTGCACGAGACCCGCGTCGATCTGGCCGTAGGCAACTGAAGCGAGCAGCCCGGCAATAACAAAGAGCACAAATGCGCTGTCTCGCCGCAAAACGTTTATGACGTCACCGAGCGTGAAATTGCCGGCCATCGCCGATCCCTTTAGCGGGCGCTCGATATTGAATACCACTGCCGCTGCGGCGAGATAGGCCGCATAGATCGCGCCGACCAGCAAAAATGTCGTCTGTTGACCTGTCAGGCCCGCGGCCGCACCGAGCATCGGCCCAAGGGCGGCGCCGACATTGAGTGCGAAATAGCGTACGTGCAGAGCCATATCCTTGACCTCGCGGTCCTCGACCATGTCTGTCATCAGCGCGCGACCGGGGTCTTCGACCATGGGGCGTGCGAATGCCTGCAGCAGTGTGCCGGCAAACAGCAGAGCGAGGCTGTCGGCGGTGCCCAGAATAATCATTGCGAGGACTGAAAGAGCCAGACCGACGGACATTATTTTCCTGCGGCCGAGCTTGTCGGAGAGATACCCGACATAGAAGCCGAAAATGACGCCAGCAGCAGTGGCCAGAGCCAGAAAGAGACCGACTTCAAATTCATTGAGACCGAACTTCCGATACAGAAGGATGGCCAGAAAGGGCCAGATCATGAACAGCGCGAACCGGCCCGCAAATGTCGAGAGAATCACAAGCCAAATTGTAAGATTGAACTGGCGAATTGCGGCGAGCATGTCTGTCGGCCCTTGTTCACTCCGACGAATCGCGCCGGCACGTGCGAGCGGCACGTTAGTGCTGTTGGCAATGGCGGCAAACCCGATTAATGCGGGTAGCAAAGGCGCCATCAGACGAGGTTAGAACCATGCCACGCTTCCACTCCTACGATCCGGCGCAGGGCCATGGGCTGCCCCATGATCCGATCAAGGCAATCATAGCGCCGCGACCGATCGGCTGGGTGTCTTCAATCGATAAGGAAGGTCGCGCTAACCTCGCGCCCTACAGTTTCTTCAACATGTTCTGCTCGGCGCCCCCGATCCTGATTTTCGGGAGTGAGGGACGCAAGGATTCCGTGAACAACATCGAAGCGACGGGTGAGTTTGTCTATAATCTGGCCACCCGGCGCCAAGCCGAGGCGATGAACATAAGCTCGGGTACTTTTGCTCCGGATGTCGACGAGTTCGAAGAAGCCGGGCTGGAAAAGCTAACCTCGAATGTCGTGGAGCCACCGCGGGTTGACGGCGCGCCGGCAAGCTTTGAATGCAAGCTGCTCGAAATCAAGCCGCTCGTGGATCTGGATGGAAACCGGCTGGCGCCCGAACTTGTGATCGGGCAGGTGGTGCGGGTCCATATCGACGCCGATTACCTCACCGATGGACTCTTTGATATTGAAAAGGCAGGGACAATTGCCCGGTGCGGCTATCGTGGCGACTATGTGGAGGTAACGTCGGTCTTTGAGATGATGCGCCCGGTGGTTGGACGGTAAGACTTCATTAAGCGCTGTGGCTAAGCTTGCCCCCATCCTGTCCAAAATTGGTCGTGATCGTGCGGCAGGACAGGAAATCGATACAGTTTCTCCAAATCATCACGGCTGCAATGAAAGTTTCACGTCGCCATTTTATGGGCACTGCTGGTGCGTTTGCGCTGGCCGGAGGCCTGTTTCCTAGCGCAGCGCAGGCCGTTTCCCTCATGGATCCGTTCAATCTGCCCACGGCGGTCGATGGCGGCGTCATGAAAATGGGGGATGGTATCGCCTATGCTGGCGGACCGCGTGGCAAGCTCGATGTCTATGTGCAACAGAACCCCAAGGGCAACGCGCCGGTCGTGATGTTCATCTATGGCGGCGGCTGGAGTCGGGGAGAGCGCTGGGAATATGATTTCGTAGGGCGCGCACTTGCATCGCGGGGTTTTGTTACGGTCATTGCCGATTACCGGTTGGTACCGGAGGTCACCTATCCCGCCTTCCTCTATGACATTGCGGTTGCGGCCAAATGGGTCGAGGACAACATCACCACTTTCGGGGGCAATCCCGACAAGCTGTTTCTGGCCGGCCATTCGGCCGGGGCCTACAATGCAGTGATGCTAGGTCTCGACCCCACCTTTCTGCGTGAGGCGGGATCGACGCTCAAGGTTCGCGGCATTGCCGGGCTTGCGGGGCCCTATGATTTCTATCCGTTTGAATTCAACGAAGTGCGCGAGGCATTCGGCTATGCGCCCAACCCTGAGGGCACACAGCCGGTTCGGCTTGTGACGCCATCGGCGCCGCCAATGTTTCTGGCAGCGGGAAATCTCGATCTGATCGTCAAGACCGATAACACGACGGCATTGGCCGCCAAATTGCGCGAAAACAACGTGCCGGTTGATGAGCGCTATTACGACGGGATTGGGCATATGGAGATCGTTACGGCTCTGGGCGCGATGCTGCGCTGGCGCGCGCCGGTTCTTGATGACGTTGTGAACTTTTTCGCCAGCCTGGGTGCGCTTGACGCTTGAGGGCATCGAACCGTTTTGGAGCCAGAACGCATGAAACCATGTGCCCCCTTCAAACGTAACAAGAGGCATGGGTCTTAAAACGCGTGCCCTTGTATGGGCGGGAGTACTTATTTTGGTGGCAATTTCGGGACTTTTCGGAATTGCTAATGCGTTTTCGCCCGTCGGCATTTTCAACGCACTGGTGCCCAAGGATGGCGGCGTTACAGTCGAGCGCAATATGCCGTTCGGTGTTCACCCGCGGCAAAAGCTCGACATCTATCGGCCTGCCAATGATGAAACCGGGCTTCCGGTCATCTATTTCAGCTATGGCGGCGGTTGGGAAGCCGGTGACAAGCAAGAGTACGGCTTTGTCGGTCGGGCTCTGGCAGCACGCGGATATGTGACGGTCATTGCCGACTATCGGTTGGTGCCTGAGGTCGTGTTTCCCGATTTCATCGCCGACAACGGGTTGGCCGTCCAATGGATCGCCGACGCCATTGGAAGCTATGGTGGGGATCCGGGCCGAATGGTTCTCATGGGGCATTCGGCGGGAGCCTACAATGTCATGATGTTGGCACTCGATCCCGAGTTCGGGGTCGATGTTTCAAATGTCAGGGCCATAGTGGGCCTGTCGGGGCCGTATGACTTCTACCCGTTCGACGTCTCGCAATCCCAGAATGCGTTCGGCGATTTTCCGCAGCCCGAGCAGACCCAGCCGGTCAATCTCGTGTCGGGAGGCCTGCCACCGGTGCTTCTGGGCCATGGAGACAAGGACGAGACGGTTTTTCTGCGCAATTCGGTGGCATTGGCCGAAAAGATGACCGAGAACGGGGTCGACGTTTCGCTCAAAGTCTATGAAGGGGGCAATCACGCCGATACGCTCGTGTCATTGGCGATGCCGCTCCGCTGGCGATATGGGGTACTTGAGGACGTGCTGGCGTTTCTCGACGACCACACAGTCTCGATCCGGATTCGCTAGCGTTTAAGAAAGCGCTCCAGGCGCTCAAGTCCAACAGCGATTTTTTCGGGCTTTGCGGCAAAGCACCAGCGCAACCATCCTTCCCCTTCAGGTCCGAAGGCGCTACCAGGCGCCAGGCCCAGCCCGTAGTCGGCGACAAGGGCTTTGGCGGTTGCCATATCGTCCCGCTCACCGTCGATGCGGAAAAAAGCGTACATGGCGCCACCGGCATCGGGAATGTCGATGCGGCCCATTTGTGACAGGCCATCCAGCAGAGTGTAGCGAGACGCTGCCAGGCCGGACTTGAGCGCGGCGATGGTTTCCTCGCCCCTTGGATCAGTCAGCGCAGCCAGACCGCCCTTCTGGATGAACGATGGGGCACAGGAGGTGTTGTACTCAATGACTTTCGGCACGTCGGGCATTATTGCCTGAGGAAGGGTCAGCCAACCCAATCGCCAGCCGGTCATGCGCCAGGACTTGGAAAAGGAATTGACGCGAATGATACGGTCTTGAGGTTCGGCATGTCGGAGCATGGAGGGGGCGGCATTGCTGCCATCAAAAACAAGTCGTTCGTAAACCTCGTCGGTCAGAACCCAGATGCCGTGCCTGCGGCAATGCTCAAGGATCGCCTTTTGCGTTTCCTCATCGAGAGTGAACCCGGTGGGGTTGTTGGGGGCGTTGACGATCACCATTCGTGTTTCGGGGGTGATCGTGTCGAGCAATCGGTCGAGGTCCAGCGACCATTTGCCATCGACAACGCTCAAGGGAAAGCGAACGATGTCGGCTCCCAAAAGCCGTGGTGCTTCGGCGATGTTTGGCCAGATGGGGGTGATGACAACCACCCTGTCTCCAGGCGAGACGATGAGCTGGTTTGCAATCATCAGGGCCGAGACACCCGAACCGGTGATGGCGATCCGCTCGAGACTGGACGCTATGCCTTGCAGCTTGCTTTCATAAGAAGCAACGGCCTCGCGTAGTTGCGGTAGGCCAAGATTGTGGACATAGAAGGTTTCACCCTCGGCCAATGCCTTTTGGGCTGCTTCGCGGATGAAGGGTGGCGTTACTTCATCTCCCTCGCCGAACCAGAATGCGGCGATGTCGGTTCGGCCCATGCCGGCATTGGCGATGTCGCGGATGCGCGAGGACGAGAGGGCCGAAACCTGAGGCCGAGCAGTGGCAGACATAAGAGGACTTTCGCTCAAGCATTGGACTGACGGCGAGCACCGATAATGGTGGCGGCGACAACACCGATGGCAACGATTGCGATGATGATGGTGGCGAGCGCGTTGACGTCTGGCGAAACGCCGAGGCGGATTTTCGAGAAGATCACCATGGGCAGCGTGGACGACCCCGGCCCTGAAACAAAGCTCGCGATCACCAAATCGTCCAGAGAGAGCGTGAAAGCCAGAAGCCAGCCCGCAATAAGCGCCGGGGCGATGATGGGCAAGGTAATATCGAAGAACACTCGCAAGGGCGTTGCGCCCAGGTCCATCGCCGCTTCATCGAGCGAGCGGTCCATATCCACGAGGCGCGAGCGGACGACGACGGTGACATAGGCCATGCAGAAGGTGGAGTGGGCGATAGTAATTGTCGTAAAGCCGCGACCGCCGGGCCAGCCGATCAGCGCTTCCATGGACACAAACAGCAAGAGGGACGAAAGGCCGGTGATCACTTCGGGCATGACAAGAGGCGCCGAGACCATGCCGGTCAGCGCCGTCTTGCCGCGGAACGTTCCGATCCGGGTGAGAGCGATACCGGCCAGCGTGCCGAGCACTGTGGCAATGGTGGCGCTGACAGCGGCAATCTGCAGGCTCAAGAGCCCAGCGGCCACCACCTGCGAGTCATTGAACAGCGATGCGTACCAACGCAGGGAAAATCCGGTCCACACCGTGACCAACCGGCTTTCGTTGAACGAGAACACAACAAGCGAGACGATCGGCGCATAGAGGAACACAAATCCGATGATCGCTATGATGATGGTGAAATATCCGCGCCTCATGCCTCTTTCTCCACAACGGCGTTTTGCGCACGGCTGAGGAGCATGATCGGGACCACGAGGATCACCAGCATAACGATGGCGACGGCCGAAGCGACCGGCCAATCTCGATTGGCAAAGAACTCGTCCCAAAGCACGCGTCCGATCATCAACGTATCGGCACCACCCAGCAGCGAGGGGATGACGAATTCACCGATGGCGGGGATAAAGACCAGCATTGAGCCGGCAATGACGCCGGGCATCGAAAGTGGAAGCGTTATGGTCAGGAATGTCATGAAGGGCCGCGCACCGAGATCGGCAGAGGCTTCGATAAGGCTCTGATCGAGTTTGACCAGCGCAGTGTAGATCGGGAGGATCATGAAGGGCAGGTAGGTATAGACGATACCCACAAACACAGCCCCTTCGGTCTGAAGCATGGTAATCGGCTCATCGGTGATGCCGAGCCCGATCAGAGCGTTGTTGATGATGCCGTTGCGGCCCAGAAATCCCATCCACGCATAGACCCGCAAAAGAAATGACGTCCAGAAGGGAAGGATGACGAGCATGAGCAGCAGGTTGCGGTATTTGTCGTCGGACCGCGCAATGAACCACGCCATGGGGTAGGCGAGGACCAACGAGATGACCGTCGAGATCGCCGCGATGCGAACCGAATTGATGTAGGCGTTGGCGTACAGCGCGTCCTGCAGGATGAACAGGAAGTTCGAAAAATGCAGCGTGATGGACAGGGATTCGTCGGCACCCCAGATGAACATGGGCAGATAGGGCGGCTGGCCCAGCGCAAAAGCGCTGAGAGCGATCTTGAAGACGACGAGCAACGGGATCAGGAAGAATATCGCCAGCCATAGGGAGGGGCCCAGAATTACCGCGCTGCGTCCGGAAATCCCCAGCCGGCGCAGACCGTTGGTGATGAATGTCCACGCCCTGCGCCGGGGAGATGTGAGACCGCCCGTGCTCATGAGGTCAGCACCGCCCCGGCATCGGGCTCCCAGGAGATGAAGACCTTTTCGTCCCAGCTGATGGATTCCGGATCATAGCGTGAGACATTGGTCTGCGAGACATGGATGCGCTTGCCGCTGTCGAGCACGATGCGGAAGACGCTCATGTCACCGAGATAAGCCACGTCCTCAACCAGCCCATGGGTGACGTTGGCATCACCATCGGGGCGTTCGCGCGACAGCACCATCTTTTCTGGTCGGATGGCGTACCAGAGGGTCTGTTCGGGCGCGCAATCGACACCGTGAGAGACATAGATATCGCAACCGGCCTCGACCGAGGCATCGATACGGATGTGATCGTCCTCGTCTTCTGTGACCACCCCTTCGAACATGTTAACTGATCCGACGAACCCGGCAACGAAGCGGGAGTTTGGGAACTCGTAGATCTCCTGTGGTTCACCGATCTGGGCGATCTTGCCGTCGTTCATCACCCCGATGCGGGTCGAAAGTGTCATGGCTTCTTCCTGATCGTGGGTCACCACGATGAAGGTAACGCCAAGGCTCTCCTGGATCTTGACCAGTTCGTACTGGGTTTCTTCGCGCAGCTTCTTGTCAAGCGCGCCGAGGGGCTCGTCAAGGAGGAGCAGCTTGGGGCGCTTGGCCAGTGAGCGCGCCAGAGCGACGCGCTGGCGCTGGCCGCCCGAAAGCTGGTGCGGCTTGCGTTTGGCGAAGGGCTCGAGACGGGTGAGCTTTAAAAGCTCTGCGACACGGTCAGAAATGTCGGACCGCGCCATCCCCTCACGCTTGAGGCCGTAGGCGATGTTGTTTTCAACACTCATATGCGGAAAGAGCGCATAGGACTGGAACATCATGTTGATGGGGCGCTGATAAGGAGGGACATTGGCCATGTCCTGACCGTCGATCTCGATGGAGCCCGTGGTGATCGATTCGAACCCGGCCAGCATGCGCAAAAGTGTCGACTTGCCCGAGCCCGATCCTCCGAGCAGGCAGAAGAGTTCACCCTTGTAGATGTCGAGAGACACATCGTCGACGGCGTAAACGTCGCCGAATGTCTTTGTGACGTTGCGAATGCGCACAAACGGTTTGGCGCCCGCATCACGCCAGGGGCGCGCATCGGCGGCGATCTGAGGCTTTTTCAAAAGAGGATTTCCCCATCCCCGAACAACGGAATTGGCAGGGCACCACAATGTGCCCTGCCATGCAAGTTTGGTCGCTCAGACCCCGGTCTTGATCCGAGTCCAGGCGCGGGTCAAAAGCCGGTCATATGACGGTGAGCGGGCCTTGAGCGGGAAGAGATTGGCCATCACTTCGTCAGTCGGATAGATCGCCGGATCCCCAAGAACTTCGGGGTCGACGAGTTCGTCGGCGGCCGCATTGGGGTTGGCGTACCAGACATAGTTGGTGATGTCGGCAGCGATCTGGGGCTCGAGGATGAAGTTGATGAAGGCGTGAGCCGCTTCAGGGTTCGGCGCATCGGCGGGAATGGCCATCATATCGAACCAGATCGAGGCGCCCTCTTCGGGAATAACGTAGGCAATCTCAATGCCTTGGTCGGCCTCGGCGGCACGATCGGCGGCGATGAAAATGTCACCGGAATACCCCACGGCCAGACAGATTTCACCATTGGCGAGATCGGAGATGTACTGGGAGGAGTGGAAGGAGCGGATATAGGGACGGATCGAGCCGATCAGCTGCTCGGCTGCTTCGAGATCCTCAGGGGCTTCGGAGTTGGGATCAAGGCCGAGATAGTTGAGCGCGGCGGCGACCATTTCGACCGGGGCGTCCAGGATCGAGATGCCGCAATCGGCAAGCTGGGCGGCGATTTCGGGGTCAAAGAGCAGGTCCCAGCTTTGAAGCGGGCCGTCTTCGCCCAGACGTTCGGTGATCGCGCCGATGTTGTAGCCAATGCCGGTTGTACCCCACATGTAGGGGACCGAGTATTGAGCGCCGGGATCGTGGGCATCGACGATGGCCATGATGGCGGGGTCGAGGTTTTCGAGGTTCGGGATCTTGGACTTGTCGAGCGTCTGGAATAGGCCTATCGGAATCTGGCGCTCAAGGAAAAAGCCTGACGGAACAACAACATCGTAGCCCGATGAGCCGGCCAGCAGGCGGGCTTCGACGATCTCATTGGAGTCGAAGACGTCGTAATTGGTGGCGATGCCTGTCTCGGCGGTGAACTTTTCGAGCGTGTCTTCGGCGATGTAGTCGGACCAGTTGTAGATATTGACAGTCTGGTCCTGTGCAACGGCCGAGGTGGCCAGCAGGGAGGCGGTAACACTGAGGAAAATCAATGGCTTGTGCATAGTGACGGAGGTCCCCTTCCGATAAGAAAAAGAGATGGTGACAATGTCGTGCGACTGCTCCGGAGTTACCTCTTGGCGGCGTCAACCACACGGCACTCCCTTCGCCGCTTCACCAATCGAGTACGAGGATCAAACCCCGCGCGCGGACCCGACCGCTAGGCATAAAAAGGTCAATTTCCGCATTACAGGCAAGCGCGATCCCTGAAAAGCGAAATTATCGGCAATGGACGCCTCAAGCGCCAAAATCTTTCCATGCCGGCACCACGAGGTCAACATGGCGGCAAAAGCGGTGGACCAAGGCGAACGGGACCACAAGATTGCGAAACATTGACACCTTGATGACATGGCATGAAAACGCCCCCGCGACGCATGTGGTCGCAGGGGCTGAAATCGTGCACTGAAACTTTGCTCTAGTCGGCTTCGTTGGCTGGCTTGGCGTTGAGCTGGCCGTATTTTTCCACGCCGATCTTGTCGAGGAGGTCGAGTTCGGTTTCGAGGAAGTCGGTGTGGCCTTCCTCATCGGTCAGCAACTCTTCGAACAGGCGCTGGGTGACGTAGTCGCCGAGGTCGTTACAGATCTTGCGGCTCTCGCGGTAAGACGCGATGGCGTCGAGTTCGCCGGCCAGATCGGCCTCGAGCACTTCCTTGATGTTCTGGCCGATGCGCAAGGGTGCGACGCGCTGAAGATTGGGATGGCCCTCAAGGAAGATGATGCGATCGATGAGCTTGTCGGCGTGATGCATCTCTTCGATGGATTCGGCCCGCTCCTTTTCCGCGAGGCGTTTGAAGCCCCAATCGTCGAGCAGGCGATAGTGAACCCAATACTGGTTTATGGCCCCCAGTTCGAGAAAGAGCGCTTCGTTAAGCCGCTCGATGATCTTTGCGTCGCCTTTCACTTTCACCTCCTTGGCGCGTGGACTTGCGCAGGGTTTTCATTCTGGACCTAACGTCTACCAGATTGGCGGCGTTCCCGGCCAGTTTGAGGTGATAAGTTTCGGTGACCTTGCCGATAATGTCCACAATGTTTGGCACGCAACCGCAACATTGTCCGCGCTTGCCCAACTCGCGATAGATGTGGGCAGGCACGACAAGCTGCCAAGGATCCTCGTCGAGAATGTCGACGACGATGTCCTCGATGTCAGTTGTCGATATCAGGTTGCACTGGCAAACAAGCATGGCTAACGCAATGTGAGGGCTACACTCAGGTTTGCCCTATACATACGATCCCAAAGGTGATTGTCAACGTCAGCTTTCGTCGCAGGCGTGCAGAACGGTGTTCACTCCCCTGTGTCGTCCGGCGCCTTTGGTGCTTCAGGCTTGCTCTTGTTCCAGGCGATAAAGAAAATATAGACAGCATAAGCGGCCAACCCGCCAAAGATCAGCGCCCAGCCGAAATTGCCGTGATAGATGTCAACGGCGGCGATAATCGCAGGAATGACAACCACCAGGACGCGGCGCCACATGGGGCGAAACCAGGGGTGGTCGGCGTCGTTGTTCATAGTGATCTCCTAACTGTCCACACAACTTGGCGGACATTTATGCTTTATCCCTCGGGGTTGAGGTAATTTGAAAGCGTTTCGGCGCGCCGGGCGGTTTCATCGAGCATGCAGCTTGCGTGAGCAATGGAGCGCATGGAGCCGTTGCCCCACATGCCATACTCGAAACCGCAGCTTTGATCGCGATAGGTAATCCAGGTCCTCTGGGCTTGTTGAAGCGTGGAGAACAGATCGGTTTCGAGGGTTTGCTGGAGCCTTGTGTAATTGGCGTTGAGTTGGCTGTCCCACCAGGCGGTTTCTCGCGCCATGCACTCGACCATGCCAATTGTTGTATAGCCATCCTCCTCAGTGTCCATGCACACATTGGAAGCGGCACCAACGCATTGGGTCTGCCTGCGGACCTCCTGCGGGTTCTCGGCGGCGCGTTTGGGATCGGAAAGTTCGGCAATGCAGCCGGTCATCAGATCGGCGTCGGCGGTGGTGAAAGTCGTCGCATCCTGCGCGGTGGCGGGCAGGCCGATCAACAAGATGGCGGCAATGGCCAGCGGTTTCATAGGGCGTTTCCTTTTGTCGTCGGTTCGGCCGTTGCGGTTTTCAGTGCGGCGTGATGCGGGCGACGAGCCAACGGGCGTTGGAAAAATATTCGCGATGGAGCAAGAGGCCGATCGTTCCGATGGTGACAATAATGGCCAGCCAGCTTGAAACGAACCACGCCACCATGGGAATGGCGAAGTAATAGGACCGGATGCCCGAATTGAAGCGCTGGGCAGCCATGGCGTTGATCCGCGCTATGGTTCTTATTTCTTCGGGCGGAGCGGGCTTGGCGTGATCGAGCGCGCCGATAAGGATGCAGAAGTGGTTGAACTGGCGCAGTGACAGGGTGAACGCAAGAAACGCGTAAACGAACAAGAACAGCAAGACGACATTGTGGAGCTGCAGATCGACCTCGGAATAGGCGGGACCGAAGGTGATGGATGATAGCGCGGGCAAGAATTCCTGCAACTGCCCGATGACTGTAAAGAGCGCGAGGATCAACAGCGCGGTAGTCGACGCAAAAAACGAGACCGAGCTCATAATATTGCCCGACAGGATTGCATCGAGCGGTGTATCGCGGCGCGATGCCTGGGTGACCCAGTTGAACCGCTGCTCGTTCATCAATGCCGACAGCGAAGGGCGGCTGCGGTCCAGCAATCTGGACGCTAGGCCGTAGGAATAGAGCGCCAAAAGCGGAAGCATGGACGCGAAAAGCGCAAAGCCGTTTATCTGCACCAAATCATCACTCCCATGCCTTTTGGTCAGACGATAACCGCTGCGTTGCGTCGTGGCGACAGCAAATCATCGCAAGGGGAATCAGGATTTGAGCCGTGCGGGTGGAAAGGTGTATGGGCTCCGGCTTTCTCCGGGGACGTTCTGATGCCTGATGAATTGCATCAGTCGGCGCGGCGGTCCAAACACCGCAGCAGGAACATGACAAACAGGACGGTGGTGGCAAGGGAAATGACCGTTGCAGGAAGCGGGGAGAGGGCAGTAGGCGAAATTCCGGTCATTTCGCCGATCCAGAAGGCGGGCACAATGGCGGCCAAGTAGCGCCAGGGCGGGGCAAACAGCGCGGCCAGGGGCGCGAGCAGAGCCAGATTGATGAGCTTGGTCAGGGCGAGGCCCTCGACCTTGTTGGCGGCAAAGGCGAGAAGGAAAAGGGCCGAGAGAACGGCATGACCCGCAGCTATGATCGCCATCAGAAACGGCGTTGTCCAAAGCAGGGCGGGCAACACGAAAAATCCGATGCTGACTGAAACGATCACAGTGAGCACGATTGTTACGACGAGGCGGTAGGCGATAATGCCGTTCCGGCCAATAGGGGTGGTTTCGAGTACCATCAAGACGGCCTCGTCGCGGTCGTCAAGCAGCATGAAGCCGGTGACCCAGCCAAGCATGGCTCCGGGCATGAGGACGGCAAGGGCGCCGAGCAATCGGGCCATGCCCGTAATCCCGAATGTTTCGGATGCCGCGGTTTCGGCCAGCGGACCGAAGACCACGATCAACGGAACGGGCAGCATGCTCATGACGATGCCGATCATGAGCATGGGGTCACGCGACACATTGAGTGCGTCGGCGCGCAACAGGCTGGCCATGGTTTTTGGGGAGAAGGCGCTCATTTTCTGCCCAATTCGGTTTCGAGGGCGCGGTGGGCGTAATAGAGCGCGGCGGTGGCTGCGAGCGCGGCGGAAGCGAGCGCGAGCCCCAGGTTAGGGCCTGTGGCACTGCCATGGCCCAGGGCTGCGAGGATCAACAGGAACTGTGCCACGGGAGGGAAAACGAGCAGGACTGCAGGCAGGGGATCGAGAAGCGCCAGTCCCGAGGGGGCAAGCGCCGGGGCCAGAAACAGTGCCGAGCCGAGGAGGTAGGCGTTGACGGAGTTGAAGCGCAGGGCGATGGGCACACCGATTCCAATGTAAAACATAGAGGTGAGGGTGACGCCGGTCACAAGCAGCGGCCAATTCACGGACCCCGATTTTGCCAGCGTAAGAACGATGACCGCGGCCAGCGCCAATGCGGTGAGTGTTATGGTTTTGGCCAGCAGATAGGTGCGAGCAGAGACTGGGGAGATGGCCAGCGCGGCACGGATCCCTTCGCCCTTTTCCAGCAGCATGAGTCCGCCAAGGAAGAAAAAGCCCAGCGCTGAAGGATCGGAAAAGATTACCAACGCCAGCACCCAGGCGGGCAGGTATGGGCCGGCGAAAAAGAGGAGCGCGGCGTAGAGCGCGATGACCGTGCCGTATGCGGCGTGAATGCCGTAACGGTATTGCAGCCGCAGATCGTGGACCAAAAGGGCACGGAGCGCACTCATTTGCCGCCGCCGGCTACGGCAACAAAAATATCGTCAAGGCTGGCTTCGCGCGTGTGGAGCGAAACGATATCACCGGTTTGCAACAGGTCTTGGAAGGCGGCATTGCCTGCCAGCCCCTCCATGGCGAAATGCTCGGTTGTCAGTGCGCCATTGCGACGGGCGGTGGCCACAAGCTCGGGCTTTCCAAACTGCGCCATAAGTTCTGCGGGGCGGCCTTCCAAGGCTATGCGGCCATCGACAAGAAAGCCGACGGTATCGCAGATTTCGGCGGCTTCGCTCATGTTGTGGGTGGTGAGAAACACCGTCTTGCCGCGGTCGCGGAGTCGGGCAATGAGATGGCGCGTGGTGCGGGCGCGGGCAGGGTCCTGCCCGGTGGTTGGCTCGTCCAGAAACAGCAACGGGGGATCGTTGAGCAGGGCACGGGCGAGATTGAGCCGCATCTTCATACCCTTGGAAAAGGTCTCGATCCTTTGATCGGCGGCATCGCGCAGATCGACCATATCGAGAACCGTATCTGGTGACAGCGGTGCATCGGCAAAAAGCGCTGCGAAAAGAGCGAGGTTCTCGCGCGCGGTGAGCCGGCCATATAGCGCCGGCAATTCAAAGCTCACGCCGATGCGTTCGTAAAAACTACGCCCCGAATGAGCGGGCGCTTCGCCGAAAACCGTTGCTGTGCCGCCAAAGCCCACCAGCAGGCCCATGAGGATTTTCTGGGTGGTCGACTTGCCAGAGCCCGACGGTCCCAAAAGGCCATAGACCGAGGCTTCGGGGACCGTAAGGGAGACGCCGTTGAGGGCCGGGCCCGGCGCGCCCTTATAGCTGAAGGTGAGCCCCGAAACCGAGATCATGGCGCGGTGGCCGTCAATTTCTGGACGAACATCTCGCGTAACAGCGCGCAGCTGGCTGAAAACTGGCTGGCGCTGAAAAGGTTTTGTTGCAGAACCAGGCTGACGAGAAGGGTTAGGATGGCAGCGATATCGTGCGGATCGACCGGTCCGATCAGACCCTTGGATCGGAGCCCGTCACAGAATTCCTGGATGAAGAGGAGGTCCTTTTCCTCCTCATGGGCCATGCGCTCGGGGGGCATTTTACGCAGCAGCGCTGCAAAATCGTCTGGGACGGAGGCGATGGCGACTAGGGGATCGGATCTGAGCTTTTCGACCAGCAGATCGAAGAACCGGCCCGCGCGGTCGGTGACAGGGCCATCGCATTGGGCAAAGAAGGCGAGGGTTTCGGCCTTGTGCATCTGGTCGCGCTGATCGGCGATGGCCAGAAACAGTGCCTCCTTATGCTCGAAGAATTTATAGAAGGTGCCTTTGGCGACTCCGACGTCCCTGCAGACATCATCGACGCGCATGCCGCGTAGACCATATTGGGTGAAATGCGCAAGGCCGGCAGCGAGAAGCTGGGACCGGATCAGTTCGTTATCGGCGGCCGTGAAGTGACGAGGCATGATAATTCGCTATGACGAATTTTGTCACTCAGTCGTAGCATGCACGGACGCCACTTGCAAGGCGGCGCCGGTGGCCGCATGTGTCCGCTCAGCCGACCGTGCTGGGATACTGGCGATGGAGGCCTTCGATGCCGGCCAGCACGTCGGACGACAAGGTCAGATAGTGGGCGTCGATATCGGTCTTGAGTTGTTGCATGGACGTGGCGCCGATAATAACCGAGCCTATGAAGGGGCGGGTCAGACACCAGGCGATTGCCATCTGGCAGGGATCGAGGCTGTGCTGTTGCGCCAGCTCGATATAGGCCTTTGTGGCAGCCTCGGATCGGGGATTGAGTCGCCACATGGCGCCGAGCGCGCCGCGTGTACCTTCGGGCATTTTGCCATCATTATATTTGCCGCTGAGCAGCCCGGCCGCGAGCGGAGAGTAGGCCAGCAGGTCGATATCCTCAAAGGCGCAGACTTCGGCGAGGTCGTGGTCGAAATGGCGGCGGAGGAGATTGTACTCGTTCTGGATGGTCGCCACCCGCGGCAGGCTGTGAGCCTCGGCAATTTTGAGATATTCGGACGTGCCCCAGCTCGTTTCGTTGGAGAGGCCGATGGCGCGAATCTTACCGGCCTTGACCTGGGCATCGAGGGCTTCGAGCACCTCAGCCATGTTGTCCCTTACGACACGAGGGTCTTGGCCATAGGGATCGAAGGTCCATGATTTGGAGAAATTGTAGTGGTTCCGGTTGGGCCAGTGGAGCTGATAAAGGTCGATGTAATCGGTCCTGAGGCGCTTTAGGCTGGCGTCCAGGGCGAGGACGATTTCCTTGCCGTCTATGGGACGTCCGTTCCGAATCCATTCATGGCCGGGGCCGGTAATCTTGCTGGCGACCACCCAATCGGCGCGGCGGCCATTGGCGGCAAACCAGTTGCCGATGATGGTTTCGGTCGAACCCTGAGTTTCGGCGCGGCCAGGAGTGGAATAAAGCTCGGCGGTGTCGAGGAAATTGACGCCGTTATCGAGCGCATAGTCCATCTGCGCATGGCCTTCGGCCTCGGTGTTCTGTTCGCCCCAGGTCATGGTGCCGAGACAAATCCGGCTCACGGAAATGCCGGTGCGGCCGAGCGTGCGCTGTTGCATGTGGAAAACCCAAAGTGCTTGAAAATTGCAAAGAAACGGAAGGGACAGAACCTCTGACCCATGTGTAACCGGACCGGAGCGAAAGTGCAATCTGGGGGATGAGCGGGCTGTGGCCGGCACCTGTCAAAAAAATGTCGTCTAAGCGATCACAAGGGGTATGCAAACGCAATTTGCGCCCCTATATAAGCGGCGTCCAAGCGGTTCGCCCGGCGCACCGCACACGTGATGGACATCATTGGCGCGGGGTGGAGCAGCCCGGTAGCTCGTCAGGCTCATAACCTGAAGGTCGCAGGTTCAAATCCTGCCCCCGCAACCATTCTAAGTCCTTAAAATTAAAGAGCTTTTTCGGAAGCCTAGGGCTGCGGAAATCAAGGCAAAAATCCCCACTGGAAGCATACTGGAAGCGCTGGGACGAAGGTTTCCCAGCCTGCGCACCGCCCTGGGTGCGACAATCCGACTCGCTTCCACGAGGGTCGATGGCCCTTCCAAGACATCAGCCCAGTTTCCGATTGGGAGTGTGATGCCGTAGGTGGTACACACGCTCGCCTGGGAGGCATGCCAGGGCGATACCTCCACGCACAGCCAAGAGTGAGAGTGCGGACGGGGACGTCCGTGACGGGTTGAGGATCGGGAGAGAGGCTCCCGAGGCCCGTCGCGGAGATCATCCCGATGGCCAGCACTCGCGAACGCCGCGCCGGAAATGACCGGGCGAACCTATACGATGAAATCACCAACAGGATCATAGCTGAGCTGGAGGCCGGTCGCGTGCCCTGGGTCCAGCCCTGGGGCGCCGCACACGCCAAGGCCGCACTCGCCATGCCGAGCAACGCCGCCACCCGGCGGCAGTATTCCGGCATCAATATCCTCATCCTTTGGGGCGCCGTTATCGAGCATGGCTATCCGACCCAGCACTGGCTGACCTTCCGGCAGGCGCTGTCGCTTGGCGGCAATGTCCGCAAGGGCGAGCACGGCACCACCGTCGTCTATGCCGACCGCTTCACGCCCGAGGACGAGAAGCGCCGTGCGCGCGAGGCCGGCGAGGACGCCCAGGCGATACCCTTCCTCAAGAGATTCACCGTATTCAACGCCGCCCAATGCGACGGCCTGCCCAATGACCTCGCCGTCGAGGCGCCGCCCGCGCCCGAGGGTCTGGTCGAGCCCAGGGTCGAAGCGCTGATCCGCGCGACCGGGATCGACTTCCGCATAGGCGGCGGTCGAGCATTCTACGTCCCGGCGCTCGACTATGTGCAGGTGCCACCTCCGCAAGCCTATCACGAGCCGATTAACTGGCACCGCACCGCGCTGCACGAGCTGGGCCACGCCACCGGCCATCGCTCGCGTCTCAGCCGCGACCTCGCCGGAAGCTTTGGCTCGAAGAAATATGCCTTTGAGGAACTGGTGGCTGAGATCAACGCCGCCTTTTGCTGCGCCTCACTCGGCATCGTACCCACCGTCCGTCACGCCGACTATATCGGCGAGTGGCTCGACGTGCTGCGCGAGGACAATCGTGCCATTGTCCGCGCGGCCTCACAGGCCAGCAAGGCCGCCGACTGGATTTTGTCCTTCCTGCCGGAAGCCGCCCGCGTGGCCTCAGCCGATAACGAGCAGGAGGCAGCGGCATGAACGCGCTCGCTTTCCCTGGCCTCGCGCCCGATCCCGAACTGGCGGCCGACATCCGGCTCCGCGTGCTCAGCCTAGGCGCTGGCGTCCAGTCCACCACGCTCGCCCTAATGGCCGCGAATGGCGAAGTCGGCCCCATGCCCGATTGTGCGATATTCGCCGACACAGGCTGGGAGCCAAAGGCCGTCTATGAACATCTTGCCTGGCTCGGATCGCCTAATGTGTTGCCCTTTCCCGTTCATATAGTCTCGGCCGGGAATCTGCGCGCCGACCTTCTCGCCGGCGCACAGGGCAAGCGATGGGCCTCGATCCCCGCCTTCACCCGCACCGTAACGCCAGCGGGGACCGAGCTTCCCGTCTATGACGAGGACGAGAACGGAGATCTCGTTCTGGTCGGCTCCCGCATCGCGAAGACCGATCATATCGGGATCGGCATGATCCGGCGCCAATGCACCGGCGACTACAAGATCGTGCCGATCCGGCGAAAGGTCCGCAAGCTGCTCGGCATTGCCGGTCGGCGCTCGCCCAAATCGCCTGTCGCCGAGCAATGGATCGGTATTTCGCTCGACGAGGCGTTGCGCATGAAGCCCTCCTTTGAGAGCTGGCAAGTCAACCGCTGGCCCCTAATCGAACGTGGTATGATCCGTAACGACTGCCTGCGCTGGCTGGAGCGGCACGACTATCCCACGCCGCCCAAGAGCGCCTGCATCGGCTGCCCGTTCCATTCCGACGATCGTTGGCGCCATATGCGCGACCATGATCCCGAAGCCTGGACCGATGCCGTATCGGTCGATGCCGCCATTCGAACCGGATTCCGGGGCATCCGCGGTGAGGTTTATCTGCATCGCTCAGCCGTCCCGCTCGAGCAGGCTGATCTTTCGACTGAGGCCGACCGGGGCCAGCTCGATCTCTGGCCGAACGAATGCGAAGGTATGTGCGGGGTCTGATCCGCCTGAAATCCGCGTAATCGCAAGATCGGACTCCCGGCATTGCGGCCTTCCCGTTCCTCGGTTCTGCGGCGCCGTCCCTCTGGAGTTAGAGGGCGGCGCTTCGCGTCGTGACGGGTTGGGGCCGGAGAGAGGCTCGCGGCCGCCCGTCGCGGAGAAACCCCGATGACAATCAGCCAATCGCGACCCCTCCTGAAACTATACCTCGTTTGCTACGGCTCCGAGAACGATTCCTGGCTTTGCGATGCCGAGAATCGCGATCACGCCGTCGAGCAGTTCAACGACGCCGAGATGGACGGCGAGATCAACGAGGTGTTCGAGTGCATCCCCGCAACCAACCGCTATTTCGTCGGCCAACGACGCCTGCGATGGGTCTGCTTCGTGCAGGAGGTCGATGCGGAGGATGAAGACGCGGCGATCGACGCTTTCGACGCCAAGTTCGCCCCGCAACACTCGTTCATCGAAAACTCCGTTCCCTACATTGCGGATGGTCCCGCGGCCGTCTTCGACAGGCGAGAATATCCCACCCCGCAAGACGTCGCCGACGCCGACTGATGCGGGCGCCGCCTCTCACTCTGGGAGGGCGGCGCTCGCTTTCAATCCCGTGCGCGAACGTCGCCGCAGGTCGCGACGAAAGCCCTGGAAGTTCCCGAACTTGCGCAGGAGATGCGCCATGATGACCCACGCCCAATTGCGTGTCGTTCTTGACCGCATGGAAGCCAGTCTCGCCGAAACACGCAGCAACCTGATCCGCGTCGAACACGCGCTCTGCAATCGCGCCGAAGCGGAGACGATCCGCCGGCGGCCAAAGGCTCGCTATTATCACCGCAGGATGAGCCGATGGACCGGCGCGGACGAGGCCGAGTACCGACGCATCCTCGATCGGCTGCTCGAGACGTCCGGGGCGGAGCTGAACCGGCTGCGCGGCAGGATCGCGCGGCAGGACGCAGCCATAGAAGCGCTGCGCTCGAAATACCGCATCAACGCCGAGCGCCCGCACCGCCCGGCCTGGTGACGGACTCGGGCCTCTCGCTCTGTTGCGGCGCGGGGGTTGGGAGAGGGAGAGAGGGGTCGGTTTTTTGCGACGGGTTGGAGGTCGCGAGAGAGTCTTGCGGCTGCCCGTCGTGGAGAAACCGACATGGCAAAGTCGCCCAAGAAAATCGTCTTTTCACGCTCGCGCGACATTCCCTTCGACAAGCTGGTGATCAGCGAGGCCAATGTTCGCCAGATCCGGCCCGAAACCGGGCTGGACGAGTTGACCCAGGACATCGACCGCCGCGAGGATCTGATCCAGGGCCTCAATGTCCGCGCCCTTGTCGACGAAAACGGTGAGGAAACCGGATTCTTCGAAGTGCCCGCCGGTGGCCGCCGCTTTCGGGCCATCGAACGTTTGGTCAAGGCCAGGCGCTTCCCCAAGGACGGCCTCGTGCCGTGCGTCGTGCGCAAGGCCGACACTAATATCCTCAAGGAGGACGACTCGCTTGCCGAGAACGTGCAGCGCGCTGGGCTGCATCCGCTCGACCAGTTTCGCGCGTTCAAAAGCATGGTCGACCAAAAGATGTCGCGGGCCGAGGTCGCGGCCGCCTACTTTACCACGGAGCGGTTCGTCGAACAGCGTTTGCGCCTCACGAGCGTTTCGCCCAAGCTGCTCGACATCTATGCCGACGGGGAAATGACGCTCGAGCTGCTCGAGGCGTTCACCGTCAACCCCGACCACGACCGCCAGGAGCAGGTTTGGGACGCCATCCAGCATACCTATCGTCAGCCGTGGCAGATTCGGCAAATGCTCACCGAAGCCGCGGTTCCTTCTTCCGACAAGAGAGCCATTTTCGTCGGGACCCAAGCCTATGAGCAGGCCGGCGGCGGTGTGCTGCGCGATCTTTTTTCCGAACAGGTCGGCTTCTGGCTCGAAGATCCGGCGCTGCTCGACAGGTTGACCACCGATAAGCTCAAGGCGGTCGCAGACGAAATTGCAGCCGAGGGCTGGAAGTGGATCGCCCTCGACGTCAACCTTCCCTACGGATACAGCAATGGGTTGCGCGCTCTTTCGCGCGCCACGGTCGAATTCACCGAGGACGAGCGTGCCGAGCGGGAAAGCCTGCGCGACGAGTACGCTAAGATCGAGGGCGAATACGAGGACCATGACGAGCTTCCCGACGAGATCGACCAACGCCTCGGGGAGATCGAGACGGCGCTCGAAGCGTTCGAGAACCGCCCGGTCATCTTCGAGCCGCAGGACATTCCCCTTGCCGGCGTCTTTGTCGGCCTCGACCGCGATGGCGAGCTGATCGTCGATCGCGGGTATGTGCGGCCCGAAGATGAAGCGCCGGTTGATGCCGACGCCGAGGAACCCGGCACCGATATCGGCGATGACGAGGGGAACGGTGCCGCGACACGCGCGGTCATCACAGTCGGCGGCGAGCCCTCCCAGCCCGAGGATGACGACGATGAAGGCGAGGCGGTCAAGCCTTTGCCCGAGCGCCTCGTGATGGAGCTGACCGCCCATCGCACCCTCGCCCTGCGCGATGCTCTCGCGGCCAATCCCCATGTCGCCGTCACTGCGCTTCTCCACAAGCTCGTGCGCGACACCTTCAGCCAGGTCAGGGCCGAGGGTGCGGTGATCGAGGCCAACGTCCAGCGCGTTCATTTCCGTGAGCAGGGCAAGGATCTTCCCGATACGCCGTATGCCCAGGCACTCACGGAACGCCACAAGAACTGGAAGGCGGATATCCCGTCCGACGACGAGGCGCTCTGGGGCTGGATCGAAGGGCTCGACGATGCCAGCCGTCACGCGCTGCTCGCCCATTGCGTCTCATTCGGGGTCAACGCGCTTTACGAGCGGCCGAACCAGTTCGGTGCAAGCGGCATCACCCAGCGCGGGCTTGACCGTAGGATGGCCGAAGCCGAACGCCTCGCCCATGTCACCGGGCTCGACATGGTGGAGGCGGGCTTCCGGCCCACCGTCGAAAACTACCTAGGGCGGGTGACCAAGCTGCATATCCTTGAGGCGGTCCGCGAGGGCGTCGGCGACCAGGCCGCGCAGCTCATCGACCATCTCAAGAAGCCGGATATGGCGCGCGAGGCCGAACGCCTGCTCGCTGACAGTGGCTGGCTGCCCGAACCGCTCCGCAGCCTCGGGGCCGAGCCTGAATCCACCGACGAAGCGGATGCCGCTGCGCTGCCCGCCTATCTTTCCGGTGGCGACGAGGCCGACGCAGACGCCTCGGCGGATTTCGAGGACGAGGCAACGCCTCCGGTCGCGGCCGAATAGCTCCACTCGGGGGCGGCGTCCGCTGCCCCTCGCTTCCCTTGCGGCCCGGCCTGATCGCCGGGCCGTTTTCATTTCAGGAGATTTGAACATGTCCGCACACGCCATCTACGAGAATGCGCCGCTCGGTTCGCTCATCCGCTATTCCGACGGCACTCCAAAGCCACCCGCTCGGTTCACCCGAAAGCTCAAGGCATGGGAACAGCGCAACGGTGTCGGCCGGTTGGTCAGAAAGGAACCGCCGCGCGAGCGCCCAACCTATTCGTCACCGGCAACGATCGTCCTGCACGAGGGCAATTTCGGGGCGAACGGCGTGATCCTCATAAGCGTCATGCGCACCTACACGGTCGACTCCGATCTCAGTTTCGCAGTCGTCGAAACGCCCTCCATCGGCATGGTGCGTGTTCTTCAGCAGGTCGGCGACAACGCGGAGTTGCTGCATCTGGCCGAAAGCCGCGAAGCGGCCGAGCTCTGGCTCTCCCGCAAAGGCTACCGCTCCGCCCGCCTCGAGGAGGTCACGGCCGACGAGCTCGGCGCCGATGTGGTCGAAGGCCGCGTGGTCGCGCCGGTCACAGCGGCGTAAGGAGGCTTTTCCATGCGCAACGAAACCCACGAGCAGTTCGAGGCAATCGCGGCCAAGGCAGGCTGGGACAGCTTTACCCTTCTGGTGCTGATCGCACGATGGGCGGAAGACAACGGCCAGTTCCGGCCGCTCCTCGACTATCTTGAGGTCCTCGCCGACGAGGAGGACGATGGCTAACCGGACCAAAGCCGTCACCGTGCTCAAGGAGAAGTCGGTTCGAGACGCGCAATGCGCCAAGGCTAATCCTGCCGATCTTGCCTAACCTGTTGCCGCTGCCATGACGGTCAACCCCGGCCATCACGGCAATTCGGCTCGTGACCTCATTCCTCCACTCACAACAACGATGCCCGGCCTCTGCGCCGGGCCTTTTCTTCATGGAGGCTCAAATGCCCACCTACACCATCGAAACCACCTACCGCCTACCGGCCTATCGGCACAGGAGCTACGATGCCGAGACACCGGCGCAGGCATGCCGCCTCGCCATCGAGGATGAGGATTGGACCGGCAAAAAGCTGGACTACGAAACCGCCGGGGAGAACTACATCACCGGCATCTGGCTGGGCGCCGACGCCGCCTATAAAGGTTCCTCCATCCCGGTCCCGCCGCATTTCGAGGAAGGCGCACAGCGCCGCACCGCCCATTTCGAGGTTCTGCTCGGCGTCCTCAAAATCCTGACCAATGACGCTCTCGCCAGCCGCATCGCTTCGCAGGACTGGCTCACCAAGGCGTCCTGGGCCGTCGCCAAAGCCGAGGCGATCCTGGCTGACGCGCGCGGCCCCGACGAGCCGAACGACACTGGGACCAGCGTGAGAGGGAGAGAGGAGCCGGGATAGCGCGAGCCGGTCGCGTCAAGAGAGAGGCGCCCGCGGCTTTCCCCATCCTTCTCATTGGAGATTCCCCATGACCGACAGTTTGAAACCCGAGTCCAACGCGGCGGCGCCACTCGCAGATTGGCAGCAACGCGCCGCCTCTGTTGCGCAGCTCGAGGCCGAGTTGTTCGAGCAGAACAAGACCGCGCTGCTCCATGCGCTGCAAATGTCCGGCGTCACCCATGTCATCGTCGCCTTCGACGGCGCCAGTGACTCCGGCCAGATCGAAAGCGTCGAGGTTCGCGCCGGCGATGACGATATCACCATGCCCGGCGCCCATGTCGAATATCTCAAGATCGGGTTCGACGCTTCGGACCGGCCCGAGCCGACGCCGGTTTCGGTCACCCTCGAACAAGCGATCGATCGCTTCGCCTACGACATCCTCGAACGGACGCATGGGGGTTGGGAGAACAACGACGGAGCCTATGGCGAGTTCGTCTTCGACGTCGCCAAGCAGGCGATCACGCTTGAGCACCACGATCGCTACATCGCGATCGAATCCTACAATCACACCTTCTAGGGAGGCGACGATGGCACATCCCTATCATCACGCCCTGTCCTCGGTGAATAATTGGGGCGGCACGGTCGAGGACTATCTTGCGATCCATAGCTGGTTCGACGCCAGCAAGGAGATCACTGCGGATTTCAGGCATCGTGCCCTGCGTCATCATGCGGAGGGCGTGTTCATGGCCGAGACGATATTCGGCCCGACCATCACGCTCTCGACCGGGCGCGTCATTCCGACGCGATGGGTCGGAGAGCAGCATGTGCGCGAGGATCTCGGTTTCATTCCCAGCTTCGTCGATTGGGTCCGTTCGATCCGCCCACAGCCCTGGATGGGTCGCGCCCAGCCGCTCCACAAACAGCTCGATCCCATCGCGGCGCCCGGCGTCTAGGGGCTGGCAACGAAATCCGCCACCCCTACGCACTCGGAGGGCGTATCCGATGACCGATAGCCGCGAAATCCTTTCCCTCACACCGGAAGAGTTTGACGATCTGGTCGACGATGCCACGCACGCGGTCAACAACCTGATTCCTGACGGCATCCTTCGCGCGCTTTCGAATGCCGAGCATTCAAGGTTGCTGACCGAATTGAACGACGCTCTGACGGCGGTGCTCGACCCTTACGTTCCGAAGGATCTCTGACCAGTCCAGCCCGGTCGGACGGTGATCCTCAAAGGGTCCGCCCGCCCGCACAATCCTTTCATCCAGAAGCCCGGCCCCGCGCCGGGCTTTTTCGTTTCAGGAGTCTATCATGGCCAACTATTTCACCCATTTTTCCTGCCTGCTCGACGTAGGTTCGCCCGAGAATGCCGCGCGCGCGCTCGACCTCTATGCCGGGTTGTCCGAGGAAGCGGCGGACGACGATTTCCCCCCAACGCGGTTTGGCCTCGCCATACAACCCGGCGAGGGTACGCATCTCTGGATTTACGTCGACGATACCGGCGATCTCGAGGACGTCATCACGTTCGTCAAGCGCTGCGCGGCCGAGTTCGGTCTTACCGGCCGGTGGGGATTTCAGTATTCCCACACCTGCTCGCGTCCTCGTATAGACGCCTTTGGCGGCGGGGCTCATGTGCTCGATCTTGCCACCGGCGAAACCGTGGATTGGATCGTAACCGACGAGTGGCTTTCCATCGTGCTGGATGGAGGCGACCCCCATGCCTAGCGTGATCGAAATCACCGTCTTTCGTCTCGAGGAATTGTCCGAGGACGCGAGGGAGGAGGCACGCTCATGGTATCGTGAGCGGTGTCTGGACTACGACTGGTATGACGCGGTTTACGACGATTTCCAGCGCATCTGCAAAATCCTCGGCATCCGCCTCAAGACCCGCACCGTCCGTCGCATGGGCGGCGGTACACGGCTGGACCCTAGAATCTGGTTCCGTGGCTTCTTCTCGCAAAACGACGGAGCCTGCTTCGAAGCGAAATTGAGCTATGCGCCCAGCATGGCAAGAAAGATCAGGGACTACGCCCCCCGCGATACCGCCCTGCACAAGATCGCCGATGCGCTACAGGACGTTCAGCGCAGGAATTTTTATCAACTCCATGCCGATATCAGCCACTCCGGGCACTGCGACCGTGAATACGGCATGGAGATCAACGTCGAACGCGACAGTCCGGCCCGCCAGGCCATGACCGGAGATGCCGAGGAGATCATCACCGAGGTCATGCGCGACCTGGCCCGCGAGCTTTATCGGCATCTCGAGCGCGAGTACGAGTTCCTGATATCGGAGGACATAGTCGACGAGGGGATCATCGCCAACGACTACACGTTCCTCGAGAACGGCAGACCGTTCGGCTGAGAAGCCGTCATACTTCCCTTATACCGGCATGGCGGGCAGCCCGCGCCGCTTTAACAAGCTTGCGGTCAAAGCTCGCAAAGCCCTCGCAATGGGCGGACTTGCCCAGATGCAGGGCATTGGCGAAATCCATGCCGCCTCAGCCCGATCAAGGGCGCCGGCCTCCGCCGCGCCATCCTCGACCGTGACGGCAAGAAGGCCGGCGAAAGCACGCGATGCTTCGGCGACCGCTTTTGGCCGATAGGCCTTGGCGCCCCTCGCGGCGAGGCAGGATGGAGAGCGAGAGGGTGGCCGGGAAGGGTTCGAGCCGGTGCGGTCGAGAGAGAGCGCCGTGCGGCTCGTGTCCCTCCCGCTCTCCCGAGGATTTCTCCATGTCCATGCCATCGCCGGTCCAGCCCGCTCCATCCGTCGACGCCGCGAGCGCTCGCCCGTCTCTTCCTCCCATCCTCGCTGCCGCGCACCTCATCCTTCCCCATCTCGAGCATGGCCGCCGGGTCGATGCCGTCGCCCTGCGCGCGGCAATGGAGTCGGCCTTTGGCGTCTCCGATGCCTCGGGCGTCTGGGACTGGAAGACGGCCTATGAAGCGTGCGAGGCCGCCACGGTTCTGTTCCTGCGCAAATACGGCAAGGCGCTGCTGCGCAAGGCCGGCTCTCCGGCGCTCGCGCTGCCCATGCTGGAGAAGGTCGTTGCGCTCCTCCCCACCCACACGCGCCGGTCGCAGGAAAGCCAGACCTTCCAGCAATTTTCGACGCCGGTTCCGCTCGGGCTGGCGGTCATGGCCGCCGCTCGTATCACGCCCGCCGATCGCGTGCTGGAACCGTCGGCCGGCACCGGCCTGCTCGCCATTCTCGCCGAGATCGACGGCGGCGCGCTTGTGCTCAACGAGCTGGCCGAAACCCGCGCCGAACTCCTCTCAGCCCTGTTTCCCGATCTGGGGGTCACCCGGTTCGACGCCGCCCAGATCGACGATCATCTCGACCCCGCGATCGTCCCGAGCGTCATCATAATGAATCCGCCGTTTTCCGTGATGGCGAATGTCGCCGGCCGGATGGCGGACGCCGCTTTCCGGCATATCTCATCCGCCCTTGCCCGGTTGGCCGATGGCGGCCGGCTGGTCGCAATAACGGGCTCGAATTTCGCGCCGGATGCTCCGGCCTGGCGCGATGCCTACGCCCAGCTACAGGAACCCGGACGCATCCTTTTTTCCTGCGCCGTCGACGGCTCGATCTATGCGCGGCATGGAACGACCTATTCGCCGCGTCTGACCGTCATCGACAAGCTGCCCGCCGAGGACCGCACGCGCTTTCCGTCTTCGCCCGGCATTGCCCCGGACGCGGCCACGCTCATGGCCTGGATCGGCGAGCATGTGCCGCCGCGCCTGCCGGTTTCCCCCTCGATCGCAGTTCGGCCGGCTCCGGCGCCCCGGAGCCTTCGCGGCTATGTGGCGCGTCCCAGGCGCACCCCCTCGGCGGCCGCTCCGCTGGCCGAGCCTCAAGCCCAGGACCTCGATTTCGAGATCCGCGAATGGACGGCATCCGAGGATGCGCATCTCTCGGACGCGATCTATGAGGAATACGCCCTCCAATCGCTCGCCATTCCCGGCGCGAAGCCGCATCCGACCAAGCTCGTGCAGTCGGCGGCCATGGCGTCGGTGGCGCCACCCAAGCCCGCCTACCGGCCGACGCTTCCGCCCACCATCGTCTCGAAGGGGCTGCTGTCGGACGCCCAGCTCGAAACCGTGATTTACGCCGGCGAGGCCCATGCCGAGCATCTTGCCGGGTTCTGGACCGTGGACGAAACCTTCGATGTCGTCTCGGCCGCGCCCGAGGATGCCGGCAAAACCGTGCGCTTCCGCCGGGGCTTCATGTTCGGTGACGGCACCGGGGTGGGCAAGGGCAGACAGGTAGCCGGTGTCGTCCTCGACAACTGGATGAAGGGGCGGCGTCGCGCGCTCTGGATTTCGAAATCCGAGACGCTGATCGAGGACGCACAACGGGATTGGTCGGCCCTCGGCATGGAGCGCCTTCTGGTCACGCCGCTGTCCCGCTTCCCGAAAGGAAAGCCGATCGCGCTCAACGAAGGTGTCCTATTTCTTACCTACGCTACGCTCCGCTCTGAAGGCGGCGGAGAAAAGCTTTCCCGCGTCGATCAGATCGTTCAGTGGTTGGGCAGCGAGTTCGACGGAGTGATCGTGTTCGACGAAAGCCACGCCATGTCCAACGCCGCCGGCACCAGAAGCGAGCGCGGAGAACAGGCCGGGTCCCAGCAGGGCCGTGCGGGGCTGCGGCTCCAGCACGCCCTTCCGAACGCGCGTGTCCTTTACGTCTCGGCCACGGGGGCGACGACGGTTCACAATCTGGCCTACGCCGAAAGGTTGGGCCTCTGGGGCGGCGAGGATTTTCCGTTCTCGACGCGGGCGGAGTTCGTCGAGGCCATCGAGGGCGGCGGCGTCGCGGCGATGGAAGTTCTGGCGCGCGATCTGCGCGCGCTCGGCCTCTATACCGCCCGCTCGCTGTCCTATGATGGCGTCGAATACGAGATGCTCGAGCACGAGCTGACGCCCGAGCAGGTCCGCATCTACGACGCCTATGCGGGGGCGTTTTCGATCATTCACAACAATCTCGACGCTGCCATGCGCGCCGCCAACATCACCGGCAGCACGGGCACCTTGAACCCGCAGGCCAAGTCCGCGGCGAGATCGGCCTTCGAAAGCGCCAAGCAACGCTTCTTCGGCCATCTGCTCACCAGCATGAAAACCCCCACGCTGATCGGCCGCATCCGGCGCGATCTCGAGGAGGGCCATGCTCCCGTCGTCCAGATCGTCTCGACCGGCGAGGCGCTGATGGAAAGGCGACTCGCGGAGCTGCCGACCGAGGAATGGAACGATGTGCGGGTCGACATCACGCCGCGCGAATATGTCCTGGACTACCTTGCCCATTCCTTCCCGGTCCAGCTCTACGAGCCGTTCACCGATTCCGAGGGGAGGCTGTTGTCCCGCCCGGTCACGCGCGACGGCCAGCCGGTGGAAAGCCGCGAGGCCATTTCCCGGCGCGACGAGCTCATCGCTCATCTCGCGAGCCTTCCCCCCGTACCGGGCGCTCTCGACCAGATCGTCCAGACCTTCGGCACGGACGTCACGGCGGAGGTCACCGGCCGCTCTCGCCGCATCGTGCGCAAGAACGACCGCCTAATCGTCGAATCCCGCGCGGGCAGCGCAAATCTCGCGGAAACCCAGGCGTTCATGGATGACGTCAAACGCATCCTGATCTTCTCGGATGCCGGGGGCACCGGGCGCAGCTACCATGCCGAGCTTTCGGCGCGGAACACGCGGCTGCGCAAGCATTACCTGCTCGAACCCGGTTGGCGGGCCGACAACGCCATCCAGGGGCTCGGCCGCACCAACCGGACCAGCCAGAAGCAGCCGCCGCTCTTCTGCCCGATCGCGACCAATGTCAGGGCCGAAAAGCGCTTCCTCTCCACCATCGCGCGGCGGCTCGACACCTTGGGCGCCATCACGCGTGGACAGAGACAGACCGGCGGCCAGGGCCTTTTCCGCCCCGAGGACAATCTTGAATCGCCCTATGCCCGAGATGCCTTGAGGCAACTCTATCTCCTGCTGGTGCGCGGCAAGGTCGAGGGCTGCTCACTTCATCGCTTCGAAAGCACCACCGGCCTCAAGCTCATGGACGAAAACGGGATAAAGGACGAACTGCCGCCGATAACGACCTTCCTCAACCGACTTCTCGCCCTGACCATCGAGCTTCAGGATATTCTGTTCGCCGCCTTCGAGGGTCTGCTTGCCGCGCGCGTCGAGGGGGCCATCACGTCGGGCACATACGATATGGGGCTCGAAACGTTGCAGGCGGCGAGCTTCATCGTCACCGAGCGCCAGACGATCTACACCCATCCGGGCACCGGCGCTGAGACGGGCCTGCTGACGATCGCGCAGTGCAAGCGCAACCAACCCGTCGCGCTCGACGCCGCGCTCGACCATCTGGCCGACCCGCGTGCAATGCTGATGCTCAACGAGCGGTCGGGCCGTGCGGCCGTCCAGATCCCCACCACCAGCGTCGTGCTCGACGATGGCGAAATCGAGCGCAGGGTGCGCCTGGTCCGTCCGACCGAGGCTCAGAATGTCCCCGTCAGGACGATGCCGGACACCCATTGGAAGGAAGCCGAGCACGCCGATTTTGCCGCCGCGTGGTCGGCCGAGCTAGCGGAAGTGCCCGAGTTCACCGAATCCACCATCCATATCGTCTCGGGCTTGCTGTTGCCGATCTGGAAGAGGTTGCCGGCCAACGAGGGTACGCGGGTCTATCGTCTCCAGGCCGACTCGGGTGAGCGTATCATCGGCCGTCGCGTCTCGCCCGCCTGGGCGGCCAACGCGGTCGCAACCGGATCGCTGTCGCTGTCGGCCGATGCCGCTTTCGCCGCGCTCATGGACGACAGGACCGTCATTGATCTCGAAGAAGGGCTCCAGCTTCGCTGCGTCCGCGTCATGGGTGGGCAACGGATCGAATTGTCCGGCTTCACCGACACCATGCGGCAGCGTCTCAGCAGCTATGGGCTCTTCCACGAAATCATTTCCTGGAAGCTCAGGATGTTCGTGCCGACGGACGCCAGGGGCGTCGAGGTTCTCGGCCGCGTGCTCGACCGCTGGGCCATCGAGCGCGTTTCCGAGCGCGAGGCGGCGTGATGACTCGCCACAATGCCGCCGACCTCGCTATCCGTCTCGGCCGAAAGGCCGAGGCGGTTTGCCGTCACTATCTTCCGGCCGGACGCCGCTTCGGACGTTATTGGTTGGTGGGCGATGTGCGCAACGCCCCCGGACGCTCGATGTTCGTCCGCCTTGCCGGACCCGATACCGGCAAGGGCGCCGCCGGAAAGTGGACCGACGCGGCAACCGGGGAGCATGGCGACCTGCTCGACGTGATCCGGGAATCGCTGGGCCTTGCCGAATTCAGGGATGTCACCGAGGAAGCCCGCTCGTTCCTGTCCCTGCCGCATCCCGAGCCAATCCCGCGCTCACTGCCACGATCCGGCCCAGCCAATTCCAGGCGCTCCGCAAGACGTCTGCTCGCCATCTCGCAACCCTTTCGGGGCACGCTCGCCGAAATCTATCTGCGCGGTCGCGGCATCACCGCTTTCGCAGACACCGAGGCCCTGCATTTCCATCCGCGCTGCTACTATCGTCCCGCCGATGACGGCCCAACCCTGACCATACCAGCGATGGTCGCCGCCGTGACCGATCTTGACGGACGAACCACGGGCGCGCATCGGACCTGGCTCAACCCGGACGGCTCGGACAAAGCGGATGTCGACTATCCCCGCCGCGCGATGGGCGATCTTCTCGGCAATGGCGTGCGCTTCGCGGCCGCTGCCGAGGTGATGGCGGCCGGAGAGGGAATCGAAACCGTACTGTCCGCGCGCTCGGGATTGCCCTTCATGCCGATGGTCGCGGCACTCTCGGCGGCGCACCTCGCTGCCGTCCAGTTCCCGACGGCGCTGCGGCGGCTCTATATCCTGTCTGACCGCGATCCGGCCGGAAACCGCGCGCGGGACGTGCTTGTGTCCCGAGCGGCGAGCGCCGGGATCGAGGCGGTTGGCCTTTCGCCCCTTGGCGGGGACTTCAACGACGATCTGCGCGGTCATGGCCTCGACATGCTTTGCACGGCCTTGCGGTCCGGGCTTCGCCCCGAGGACGCCACCCGCTTCCTAATCGGCAGGCCATAATTCGGACGGGATACGCATCGGGATATCGCCGTCGCCGTGGTCACATCGCCGGGCGCTCCATCTTCGGCAAGAGCCGCGACCGGCCTTCGAAGGAGCGAGCGGCCCACAAACGGGACGGGCAGGCAATGGCCGCGCTTGCGGCTATTTTCCGCCGGCCGGCGAGCCGGCCTTTGCACCGCGAAACAAAATAGCCGGCGCGGCCATCAAGGCCCTCGCGGGGCGAGGACTGCCAGCCCGTCCCGCCCGTGGGCTTTCGTCGCCACGAAGGCCGCGAGGGTCGCGGTCAGACCGACGAAGGAACACCCCGATGATCCACGACCATGACGACGACGCCGAACCCCGTCACGCCTCTTCCCCGACCGATCATGTCCTTTCCGAACTTCAGCTCTATGGCTGGCGCCCCTATGACGACGAACCCGATCCCAGGCCTTTGCCCGATGGCAATGTCGTCTTTTCCTCTCTGGTCGATGTCTTCGACGCCCTCGTGGCTTCGATGAGCGAAACCCGCCTCGAGCCCGACCTCGAGGAAGTGCTCTGGGGAACCGTCAATCTCTTCCAGCGCGCCGCTGTCCGGATCGAACGCGATCTCGACGATAACGAACAGGCCCAGCGCCGCCTCCAGCGCGAACAGGACGGCAGCGAGGTGAAGTCCGTCGAGCTGGAACGCCGCACGGCCGAAGGGCTGACCCTTATCGAACGCCGGGACGCCATGGAACTCTTCCGCGATCTCGCCGCCGAACAGTTCGAACAGCACATCGGCTCGGCCTGGCGGCCACGGTCCGGTTCGAAGGTCAACCACCGCGCCCTGACCTCGGCGCTGATCGACAGCCGCGATTTCCTCACCGCCAAGCGCTGGGCAGACACCGAGGTCTATTGCCCCGATGGTCCGAAAATCGCCGTCTCGGGCGGCCTCGACTTCAACGATCACCGGCTGATCTGGAGCGTCCTAGACAAAGTGCGCGACAAGTACGCTGACATGGTATTGCTGCACGGCAAGTCGCCAAAGGGCGCCGAACTTATCGCCTCCCGCTGGGCCGATCAGCGCAAGGTGCCGCAGGTCGGCTTTGCCCCGGACTGGACAAAGCACGCCAAGGCCGCCCCCTTCAAGCGCAACGATGCGATCATCGAAACGCTGCCGCGCGGCGTCATTGTCTTCCCCGGCACGGGCATTCAAGACAATCTCGCAGACAAAGCGAGGAAGCTCGGCATCAAGGTCTATGACTTCCGCGATCGAGGCGGCGCATAAGCGCCGCCGTCTTCGCCTTCGCGGTGAGAGCCCGTAAAGCCGAGTAATATCTCAGTTTGAATTTCGGCTCTGGGGTGGCTAGCCGTCTGGCAGCTTCTGGACGGTGGGGTTGGGGAAGCGGCCGTTCGACAGACCCTGCGATTCGACGGCAACCCGCTTCCCGTTTCGGTCATCTAGGTCACCTTCGCGAATGCCGAAAATGCAGTTCCGCGCCCGCCGTGAACAACTTGGGATGATGGGAATCACCCTATCCCAACCGTGTCTGACGGTACTTTTAGCATTGGCCGCCGTTGTGTCGCAGCAGCGCAACCTGTACGTCCCTTCGATTCTTGACTTAAAGTCTTGTGGGTGAAAGCCACACGGCGCCCAACGTGCAGCCCGAGGTCTGCGGGAGTAATGAGAATGGAATTGCTGCTGATCCGGCGAACGGCAGAACAGGGAAATGTGGCGCGAAGCCATAAATACCATCGTAATTACGGAAAATTTAATACTGGACGCTACCCAGTGATAATATCGGGAAAAATACCATCTGCCCAACGGAAATCTGATGACGTCTGAGAGCACAAGTATATCGGCAAAAAGTGGCTCATACGTCCAGTTCAAGACATGGACCGGTGATCGCGCTCTAGCAACAATAGGTACCAACTCAGGGTCGCTGTCGATTCCTTTTCAAGCATGGCGGACATTTAAAGAGGCTTTCGCGCCCGAACTCATACAGCGTGCAGTCGCTGAAACCGGTGGCGCGACTACTATTCTAGACCCGTTCGGAGGATCAGGAACAACAGCGTTAGCGGCGCAGTTTCTTGGGGCGCACCCTACCACATGTGAAGTCAATCCGTTCCTAGCGGATCTGATCGAAGCAAAAATTACTCAGTACGACTTCGACGCACTAGTTTCAACATATGCTGAAGTCCGGCGCTCGGTCGCGAGTCTCGAAGAGACGACCTCCGATCTCGGGGCAAATTTGCCATTGACGTTCGTTGAGCCAGGAGTGAAAGGGAATTTCCTCTTCTGGAAGGACGTTGCGCGGCGTTTGCTGGCGTACCGGGCCGCTATCAATTCGATACAGGACGAAACATGCCGTCGACTGTTTCGAGTTCTGTTAGCTGGCCTTGCAGTTTCGGTGAGCAACTGCGTTGTATCAGGCAAGGGCCGCCGTTATCGCAGAAACTGGCAGGATCGGAGAGTGTCTCCGGTCCGGGTGGATGAGGCTTTCGAGGCCGCTGCAATTGGCGCCATCAAGGATATCAGACGCTTCCAAGCGAGGATGTGTCGCGACTATACTCTGCTGCGAGGTGACGCTAGGACCAGCTTGAAACAGGTCGGCGAGCAAGATCTCAGCATATTTTCTCCACCCTATCCAAATTCTTTCGACTACACTGACGTGTACAACATCGAGCTTTGGATCGGAGGTTATCTCGCTACGGCTGATGACAATCGGACGCTCAGAGCGGCGACGCTCCGAAGCCATGTACAAATACACCGTGACATGTCGATATCATCGCGTATGCCTTCACCGTTGCTGAAAGAGTCAGTTGAGAGACTGCTAGCTGTACAGGGGAAGCTTTGGAACAAACGAATACCTAACATGATCGAGGCATACTTCGATGACATGTCAGGTATTTTGAAGGTGGTTCGGGAGAAGCTCAGACCGACCGGTCGCCTTTACATGGTAGTTGGAGACAGCCGCTACGCCAACATCGATGTTCCAGTTGCGAACATTTTGTGCGAACTGACTGCCGAACTGGGATTTCACGTCATCTCCGCGGAGCCATTCCGTTCTATGAGAGCATCCCCGCAGCAAGGGGGCCAGTCGGAGCTCGCCGAAACGCTGCTGGTTTGGGGGGTCGAAGGCTAGTCTAGTTTACACCAGCTTCAGCGGCCGCAAACTCCTCCTGGGCGTCCTCCGAACTCCCGTACAAGGGGAATACGAACGCATCCACACGGTCGTCCTGGAAGTACCGTTGTCTCGCCATTACGCAAAGCCCGAGATTGAGGATATCATTCTTGTCTTTCCGCATGTCGAAGCATCCCAAAACCGAATACTTCGCCTGTTTCACTTCGCGATAGGATTTCGCTTGGCGCATTCCTTTGAGCACAGCGCGCACGTTCTTCGTTTCTGAGAAGGCAGCGCCCCCGTTTGACTTCGATTTGAGGGCCTTCAACTCGATAACGGCGGGGTACAGCGGTGACTCATTGGTAGGCGAAGGGTTCGTTATGACGATGTCGATGCGACCCAATGGGATGATTTGCTCGGTGTCCACCAGAAGCGGCCGGAAATTCGATTTCAGCTGCGCAGCCACGACCCACTGTATATGGCGTTCGGCCTCAGCCCCAGGTTCATAGCCAGGCCCATCGGCCCAAAAACCTGGTGGCCCAACCTGTGGGGTCAACAGGCTGTTTCTTCGTATATCCTCAAGAACGTCAAAAATGTCCTTGATTGTTACCGTTCGACTTTGCGCGGGAAGGTGGAGATTGATCGGCGCGACTTCTGATATCCCGCCTTCGTGGTAGCAACTCAAAGCGCGCTGTTCTGGATAAATGATGGCGATCGGGAGATGTCCAAAGCCGGCGCTCTCGAGAAGATCAATGGCCGAATCGACGGATCCTTCTGGAAGGACAATCGACCAGCCACTTGTGCCGTGCGGAGCAGTGAAAATCAGCTTGCCCTCCCAGTCAGAGGGATTTCGCAAATTGATGTCGACTATGCGTGATGCGGCGGCGTTTACTGACCGGGCGTCTTGGCGCGCTGATCTCTCAGACAGGACGAAAACTGTGGGAGAGGCGCCGGCCCCCTCAGCGCGATCCATCGATTCCAGTGCAGCCCTCCGAAGGTTGTCGAAGAACCGCAAAGTTGGATTCTCCTCCGTGGTTGAGGCCGAAAGCCCCGCCACTCCACCTTCTCGATACGCCGCTTCAGCAATGAGCTGCGCAATATCTAGTTCATCCATTCGCGCGACGACCCAAATAATTTGCGTACATGTAGAGGCGACGCGCCGGCGTGAGTTTGCTGCCCGGAAACACCTGATCGAATGAGGCGACTGCCCGTTCGGTTCTGCTGGTACCAACGATACTGTCAAGCTCAAGATAATCCTCCAAGTCGGAGGCGCTGCGTTCATAGGCAAGATCATGACTTGCAGCTTGAGCTATCTCATCGTCTGGGAGCGAGGCGAGTGCCTCCGCCAATGCATCAAGAAACTTCTGCTCCGCCGCGGAATCTTGATCGTCGCCTAGCTCGTTCGTGATCGGTTGCAGGTGCGGAGATGCGAAGCGCAATGCATACGATGCAGAAAATCTTGCGTCGCCGCCGTCCTCAACTGTGTAAGACAGCTCGCTCGGCTCCACGAGACCCATCCCTACGAGGAGATCAAGCTGCAACTGCAGGTCAGGGTAATAAGGCGGACGACCTGTGCGACCTATGCGATCTTCAAATGGTCTCAAATTCCATACCGGGCTCAGTATGTCGGCGAGATACGCGAACGCATGCAGCTTCTCCAGCGAGATTGGGGCTAATGCCGCTTGCTCCGCCGATGCGAGCAATTGAAGTAGGCGAACTCGGTGTTTGATCTGGTCAAGCGTTTCGGTCACGTGTCAAAACCCCGCAACCCGCGCTCCAAGAATGACGAGTATTCTGCATGATGCCTGCGGAGTGCGGCGTTGGGCGCAGCTGTCTTTAGCAAATTGAGAATGCGAGAGCGCCGTTCACCGATCACCGCCTCGTCGTCGGTAGCGGGGCCGACCAGCGCGGGAATCATTACTGAGCTCGTGAGATTCGATGTCACGACGATGCTGCGCCCGTCGCATGCAAAGGACCGCAGCATCTCGGCGGCTCTTGCCATGAATATCACGTCAAGGCTGGCTTCGGGTGTTTCAATGACCATCGACATTGCCCCGTCAATCGCTGCAACCTCTGAAAGAGCCATGCGATAGGCAAGATCTATGAACTCACGTTGGGACTCGGACACATCGTCTGGCGAGCTCCTAACCTGCTGCCCCTCAAATGCGGCCGCAGTCATTTCGAAACGCAGAGAAGGATACTGGAACATGCGACCGCTTTGGCTAGGCCTGTCCGAGATTGTCTTGAACGTGAGGCTGCATCGCTCCTCTAGGAATTTTTCGATGAGGGCCTGGAAGGCCGTGCTTACTTGGGCTGCCGCGTTTTCGATCCGGCCATTAACGGTGGACAACAAGCGTTCATAAATGGCCTCCGCTCCATGTCTCCTCTTCTTCTCATTCTGTTCGCGGTTGCGTAGCTCCTCAATGCTCGAGCGCAGCTTCGCTAACTCGTCAGGATCTGGAGGGAGCTGTTTTCGAAGTGCCTCTACGTCTTTCTTTCGATTGTTTATGTTAGTCGTGATGTCTCCCAGCGCTTTCAGTACACCTGCCCATTCATCACTTGTGTGCTGCTCTTCCTCGGCTAAAGCAGCACGTTGAACGGCCGCCGCCTCTAACCGACCCCGAGCCTCGTCGAAAAGTTCGGTGCTTACGGGAACGCCTAAGCCGACAGCTTTGCGAGGCGAGTCATCGAGGCTCGAGCCACACACGACGCACCGGCCTGCTTCCAAAGCCTCATGCAAATGAGCTTGGGCCGCAGGCGAATGCTGGTCGCAGGCGAGACATCTCCCTTCGGAGTACAGCTGTGTAAGAATGTATTGGGCTGTCTCGGACAGGGTTGGAAAGAGGCTACCTAGCCTTCTGAAACGAATTTCCTCAACCGCTCGTCTAGCCCCGTCTTCAAATAGTTTCGACCGTTCAAGATCACGACGCAGGGCTTTAAGACTACCATCGAGCGCTTCGGCCTGAACTTCTAGTTCAGCAAGTCTCTGAAGATCAGCGTCGAGGAGAGCCTGTTCCGCGGCGAGCCGGGCATCGACACCGGCGTGGCTGACAAGCAGGGCCTCACCGGCTCTAAGGTCCTCTTCAAGCTGGTACACTGATGCAGATATATTTCGTGCACGGCTATCAGCGCTGCTGATCTCTTGCTCCAGCTTCACCCACTCACGAGCTTCATCTGGTGTTGTGAAGAGAATGCGGTAGAACTGCCTTTGCGCTTGGTCGTCCCAGAGGATGTCACGGCGCTCCTCATTGAAGAACGTCAGGTACTTTACTGCCGTAAGGTAGTCGACGAATTGACCAGCGTCAGCCGCCAAGCAGACGCTATTCTGATAATGCGTTTCGTCGTTTCCGATCTGCATCGACTGCCCGTTCATGGACCAAGCCTGAATTCGCAGATTAGCTAATGAGCGACGAACGGAAAACTCAGTGCCACCGATGGCGTAAGTCAACTCTGCCCAAGCGTCTTTGGCCCTGTCAGCAACCCTTTGAGGAAAAAAGCTCGTTCTGGCGGGCCAGTTGATTACGTTTGCCTTCGCAGCGGAACCAAATTTTGCAGAGGCGGAATCCTTTGGGAGCTCATAGGGACCAACCAAAAGTCTGAATAGCATGTTTATAAGCGTCGTTTTCCCGAGCCCGTTAATGCCGGCCAAGATCGAGACGCCATTAGCAAAATCAAATATGATCCCGGGCTGATCAGCAGTACCTGGGTAAAGTCGGTAGTTCTGAACAACAAGCTTCTTAAGAACAGGAAGCCTGTTCATGTAGTTTCCTCCCCCCACCGCGCACTGCTGAGGTCATTCATTCTCCTTTGGGAGAAGGGCGCAATTAGAAAACTATCGGACAACGATATATCTCGTCAACGTAAGGCAAGAGGTAAAATGCTGATCCCACGCGTGGATAAACGGCCCGGAACCGCTACCCCGCAGTGATGGATCGGCAGCGGAACTGTGGCTTGTCGCCGAATCCCCTTTAAACAGGACCGACCGGATAAGGCAGCTTTGCCAAGGGAGGCCCGCCGAATGAACGGCAGGTTTCGGGTAGCGAGCGGATCAGCCGGAGCGACAACAATGGGGTCGATAGCGGAAATTCAAACTGAGACACTGCCCCCGAGCTGATCTCGACATGGCGCTCGCGGAGGAATAGCTTACTCGTGCAGAACCGGCGCAACTGCTTGGTTGCAGGCGAGAACTTACCTTTGGCCGCCTGACGTGATCTTTCGATCCCAGATTTCAGAGGTTGCCATGACGCTCATCCTGCTTGCCATCTCCGCCACGATTGTCCTCGCGGTTCTCGCTTGGAATCTCGCCCTCTATGCGCTCCCTGTCATGGTGGCGACAACGGCTTTCCAGTGGATGTATGGAGCCGATATCGGCTTCTGGACGGCGCTCCTTGTTTCGCTCGGCGCCGCCTTGGTGTCATGGATACTTGTCTTTGCGATCATCGGCTTTGCCAGGAACCCGGCGCTTCGCCTTGCCGCGCTCGCCCTCGTTGCCGTGCCATCTGCCATCGCCGGCTATGCGCTCACCTATGGCGTTGCCAAAGACGCCATCGACTCCGTGCTCCTTCTCAATCTACTCGGTGGGACCAGCGGGCTTGTCGTGGGCATTGCGGCGCTCCTCAATCTGGGCACGGCTGCCGCCGCCGTCTCCTCGCGCTGAGGTTCACGCCGCGCGCATGGAACCGCAAGGTCCACGTCGATCCAGCCGCCGGGACTCGATTGCCACAGCGTCATCGTCTCATTTCGGCGTTTGCGTCATGGTTCGACCCGGCCGCATCCCCCGGACATAATGACCTTCGGGAGCAATCACAACACCGTAGCGGACGAGCGTTTCGACCGTCCGCCTCGGCGTGGTGGATGCGGCTACAAGGTGACCTGCCTTTCCGCTTCCGGCAGCATGGACCCAGCCTGGGCCGTAAACCGTGAGTGCTGCCGTTGCCCTCACCGCAAGTTCCCCCTGCTGCGCCTCGGTTCACCAAGACCTACCCCCGAAATAGTTGCGTGGGCGGACCGAGGAGTTGGTAGCTGATGCCGCGCCACCCGCATTGGGGATAGGTCCTTTCGCCAGCGAAACGATGCGGCTGCTTGTATCTCCGGGCATTCCCGGAAAGATCATTCCCTCCTCCTGACCGATCCCCTAAGTCCGTGCTGTCTCCGCCAGCAACCCCCGCGGAACCGGCCGTGTTGGCGCGTGCCGCGCCTGCCCGCCCCACCCCGGTCCTTAAGGGTTGCCACCGCATCCAGCCGGCCTTTTCCGGGGCTCATCGGAGGGATGGTCCCTCCGGTAGAAGCAACGGAGACTAAAAATGCAGAACATCGTCATTCTCGCCGGCAACATCGGACGCGACCCCGAAACCCGCAACGTGCCTGGCGGCACCAGGGTCACCAACTTCACCCTCGCCACCTCGCGTCCGCGCTATTCGGAGGGCAAGGTCCTCCGCGACGCAGAAGGCCGGAGGGTTCAGGACACCGAATGGCACCGCGTCATCGCCTTCAACGGCCTGGGCAAGACGGTCCAGGACTATTGCCAGAAGGGCATGAAGGTTCTAGTCCGCGGCCGCATCCACTACACCCAGTGGACCGATGCCGAAGGAATCGAGCGCTACGGTGTCGAGATTATCGCCGAGACGGTGGATTTCCTCAGCCGGGGTAAGCAGGCCGAGGCGAACCAGGACAGCAACGACGACGATGACATCCCGTTCTGATCGGGACAATCGAGGCCCGGCGGCTGGACCGCCGGGCTTTTTTTGTTTCCGGGGCTTGGAGTTCGCCTAGAGTGCCGGGGGGTGACCAAGGCTTCTCACGCACACCAGTTCCGGCCCTGTATGCTCTTCTCATCATGCGGATCGGGATTATCGGCCTCTCGGTGGCGGATTTTGAACCGCTTATCGGATCAGGGTCGCGGTCTGAGGGCGTCGCTTGCGAGGCTGGTTCGGCACCTGGTCGCGGAAACCACCCCGCTCTCGATGGGCGACCTTGGTTCAGACGTTTCCTAATAAGATCAACCCATAAAGGGTCCGCTACGCGAGCTTGCGGCCTTTCCGGCTCGTGCCTGCAAGGTGATCGCGGTCACGGCTGAAACATCGGGCGCCTGTCGAGCGGGGAATGGTCCCCGCTTCCAGAGCAGGAGCCGGAAAAGTCCCTTGCAGATGCCAACGCAATGGCCTTCAACCTCGCCCGCACCCTTATGGTGACAATCGTTATCTTCCGCGCCGGGGATGGCGCAATGGGCGTGATGCCTGCCGCCGAATATGACGGCGATGGCGATACCATTGTTCGTGAACTGGGCCCGTTCGCCCTGTAAGGGGCGAACGACCATCATTATTCATCCCGTTCCATCAAGCCTTTTGCGCATCGGCCGGACGCTTGAGCAGATCGGCAGCATCGACATCGAGAACCTCGGCGAGCCGGTCCACCACGTCGATGCTCGCGCCATAGATGCAGCGCTCCAACGAGCTGATGTAGGTACGGTCCACCTCAGCCCGATGCGCCAATTCTTCCTGCGTCAGCCCTCGCGCCTGCCGCAGGGACTTCAGATTCTGCGCGAAGACTTCCCGTATTCCCATCTCCGAAAGGAAGCGTCTTGTCGAGAATTCCACTACGGAGTATTCTCGACAGGCGAAGGAAAATCCGAGGTTTCACCCACAGCAACTCCTTGCCCCGCTGACCATTGCGGATTGACCATGAAGTCTCGACGTTGGTGCCAAGCAGAGTGGGGATGAAAAGCCGGACAAGTTTCGTCACATTATTGTAATTGTTATAGATAGGGCATGGGGGTGTGATAGTTCGAAGCTATTGGCGTGACGTATAAACCCCGTTGTCTATCGGGTTTGCGGGGTGCACTTTGTCACTACGCAAATATGCTGATCTGGGATGCTTTGGATGAAGAGGCCACGGCCAGAACGGGAACCAGAGATCGCGGACGCGCCGGTGCTCTCCGACGAGCTGACCGACTACGACTATCGCCTTCTCTATGTTTATCTCCGCCTGCTCATAGCCGAGGAAAAAGGTGCCGACTGGACGGAAGTCGCGAAAACCGTTCTCAGAATCGATCCAGAGGCTGAGCCCGAGCGCGCCTATCAAGCCTACCAGGCCCATCTGGCTCGCGCGCACTGGATGGTTAGCACTGGCGGTTACGAACTACTGCGTAGCGCCCGTATAGAATAGGCCGAGCCCCTCCCAGTGCGCCTGTCATCGCCGCGACGGTGCGCCACGCCACCAGTGCCCTATGCTGTGATAGGCGACGCTGCCCTATGCCGTTCCACCCTGCCCTTGATAATCGGGCACTTCCCTGCGATCGGCGGACTAGGGGAGGAGGCAATTATGGCAATGGCTGGGGACTGGCGGTCGTCCGCGTCCACGGACTACTTCAAAACGCTCGACCTCGAACACCTCGCGTTCGAGTTCATCTCGCGCGATCCACGCTTCCGGGAGGAGCGCGCAGAGCTCGATCGCAAGGTCAAGAGCGGCCAGATCGACGCCACCGAGGCCATGCGGCGGTTGCGCGAGTCCTGGGGGTTGTCCTTTCGCGGCGCCCGACGCGCCAGTTCTTTGGGAACCGCACCTCCTGCCGAGTGTCGTGCTGATCGGACCGGCACCCCCTGGCTTCCCCGATGTACACGCAATTCCGCCCCAAAGCCTGCCTGATCTCCTCGCCCAATCCTATGACGGTGCCGGCCGCTCCATTGTGCTGCGTGACACCGAGGGCGAACTCCGAATGCGGGTGGAGGCGGATGCAGACGCGACGGGTTGGGCCTTTGTCATTCCGAACGATACCTGGCGGATAGTTCGCCTCAAAGCGTTGATGCGACTTCTGCTCAAGCTGGCCGGTCTGCCGACAGGCGCCCCAACTCCCGAACCGGCCCTAACCCCTTACCGGCTTCATCGTCTTGCCCTCTCGCTGCGCGCACTCGACGGCGAGGAAGAGGGTGCCAGCCGCCGCGAGGTTGGCGCTGTTCTCTTCACCCAGGAAGCGCGAGACATCACCTCCCATGGCTGGAAAAGTTCAGGTCTGCGCAAGAAGGTCGCCCGCCTGATCCGGCTTGGACATGCCATGCGCGACGGCGACTATCGTCATCTCCTTACCCGCTCCTTCCACCGCATTCGCTGGGGTTGATCCGGCCACATCCTCATGCCGGTTCCGGCAAGGGGGGACAAATTTCAAAGGATTTTTCGCCGCAAGGTCGGGACTCCCCCCTGGGCCGAATTCTCCGCCACGCTTGCCGTCGGTCAGCCCCGCTATCCGAAGCTGGGCTGCCAGAGCGACGGAGCCCTATCATGACCGAACCCTTGCCTCCCATTCTCCCGCGCTACCTGCGCACCCCCGACGCGGCGCGTCTGCTTGCCATCTCCCCGCGTACCCTCGAAAAGCACCGCGTCTTCGGCACCGGGCCGGTTTTCCGCAAGCTCGGTGGTCGTGTGGTGTACGCCGTCGCCGATCTTGAAGCCTGGGCCGAGGACGGCGCGCGTCGCTCGACCTCGGATCCCGGTGCCGAACGCAAGCGTTGAGGGCGGCGTCTTTCAATGGCCGTACCTGTCCGCTCCGAGACCGACCAACTCGACCTGTTCCGAGCGCGCTCCGGCGCCATCGCGCCACGCGATGCTCAGGATCTCATGGCCTGGCCGTTCTTCTCGCTCGCCAAGTCCCGGCGCATCGCGCCGATCGACTTCCGTATGGGTGAGGTGGTCATCCGGGTCGAGGCTACGGTCGAGCACGGCATGGCGACCATTTGGGATGCCGATATCCTGATCTGGGCCGCTAGCCAGATCGTCGATGCCCGCGACCGGGGCCTCGCCACGTCACGCCTCATGGTTGCGACCCCATACGAGATTCTCGCCTTCATCGGCCGCGGCGATTCCGCGCTGAGCTACGAGCGCCTCAAAGCCGCGCTCGACCGGCTTCAATCGACCACGATCGTCACCTCCATCCGGCAGATCAGCGAGCGCCGCCGCCACCGCTTCTCCTGGATCAACGAGTGGAAGGAACGGCTCGACGCAAACGGGCGCCCGCTCGGCATCGAACTCATCCTCCCAGACTGGTTTTATGCCGGTGTGCTCGACGAGGCGCTGATCCTCACAATCGACCGAGATTATTTCGCGCTGACGGGCGGCCTCGAACGCTGGCTGTACCGGCTCGCGCGCAAGCACGGCGGTCGGCAGGCGCGCGGCTGGAGCTTCGACGTCACGCACCTCTATCTCAAATCCGGCACGCTCTCGCCGCCCCGCCGCTTCCGCTTCGAGCTGCGCGGCATCGTCCGGCGGCAGCCATTGCCCGGATATCGCCTCCTGTTGTTCATTGGTGCTGACGGCGGAGAGCGGCTTGGCTTCCAACCCGATCGCGGGACGGGAGGCAGGCCATGACCGCGCGCGCCGCCTTGTGGATAACCGTGTGCAAAACTTCGGCGCGGATCCGTACTATCGGGAACGCCCAAGCCCGTACTATCAGGAACGCCCGACCCGTACTATCGGGAACGCTCACACCGCGTAAGGTCGGGATACTAAACGCGGAATCGGCCCCCTCTAACTATCCTAACATCAAGAATCTAACCTTCTTCTTGACCGGGGAAGTGTGTGGATACCGTTCGCCTCCGGCGCGCGGCAGGCTGGGCATGGCGCCGGAAAGGGGGACGCCATGACCGCGCTCCTAACGCATGTCGAGCTCACTTGGATCGAAAAGAAGATCGAGTTCTGGATCAGGTTCGGCCATCCCGCGCACAACCAGCGCCTAGACCGTCACCGCCGCCGCGCGAGCTTCGCCCCCGGCAGCGTCTTTGCCTTCGTCCGCTGGGCGGCCAACGATTACGGTACCATCATCTCGCGTATCGACATCGTCCTCGCCGTCGAACATGGGCAGGTCTATCAAACGCTCCCTTTCGTTCGGCCGGGCGGGGATATCCTGCTCAAGGTCAATGGCTGGCCCAAGGTCGAGCGCGTCCTGAAGACAATCGACGCCGTAGAGGCCATCGGCGTCGATCCGGCCGACGCGGCGACCGACTATTGGCGGTACGCCCACAATCGTATCGCCGCCGGCCTTGAACCGGACGCATACGAGCCTGCGCAGCACCGCGCTTGGCTCAAGCGCCGGGGGATCGCGCCATGACGCGCTTGGGATGGGTGATCACCACGTATCTCGCCAGCGTTGCCATTGGCGCCTCGGCCTTCGTCGATCCGCCGCCGGCGCTGATCTGGAACGCCTCGCCCAGCGTGCCGGTGGGGTTCTTCACCGTGCATCCCGCCGATCATCTGGAGATCGCCGATCTGGTCGCCGTCACGCCGCCCGAAACGCTTGCTGCGTTCCTCGCCGAGCGCGGTTATCTGCCGCGCGGCGTGCCCATGCTCAAGCGCGTCCTCGGCTTGCCCGGTCAGGAGGTTTGCCGCGACGGGCTGACCATCTCCGTCGACGGTATCGAGATGGGCGCGGCGCTGGCGCGCGACGGCGCCGGCCGCGACCTGCTGGCCTGGCGAGGCTGCCGCATTCTCGCCGACGACGAAATCTTCCTGATGAACTGGCAATCCGCCGACAGCCTCGACGGCCGATATTTCGGGCCGCTGCCCGACGCCACGATCATCGGCCGGGCGCTCCCGCTCTGGACCGACGAGGAGGGCGACGGCCGCTACGAATGGCGCCCCCCGACGCGCTGACCGTCTTTTCCACCCAGCCATCAACGGAGGTTCCAATGGCACAAATCGGACAATTCACCCGCACGGAAAGCGGCTTCTCGGGGAGGATACAGACCCCGATACTCGGCGTGGACGTGGTGTTGGTGCCGCTCGAGCGCGGCGGCAACGAGAAGGCGCCAGACTACCGCATCCATGTCACCGATGCGGCCGGTGCCGAGATCGGTGCCGGCTGGACGAGGGTGGGCGAGAAGGCCGGGGAATATGTCGCCGTGCTGATCGACGGCCTCGCCTTTGCGCAGCCCGTGCATGCCAATCTCTTCCGCTCCGGGGACGCCGCCTATACCTTGCAATGGTCGCGCCCGTCGCGGCGCGACGCGAGGGCGTGATCCCATGCGGAACCGCCCTTTCGGTCCAATCCCTTTGTTCGATCGTCAGCCGGTCAATCCCTCCGTCCCGATCGGCTACCATGCAGCCATCGCGCGCAGGGCCGGTCAAGGGCGCCCCCCGGCCGGCGCTTGCGCCTTGCCCTTGAGGGGTGCGAGCACGGTGGCGGGATTGTTGCTGGTCGGGACCGAAAGCCGTGCGGGATTTATCGTTCGGCGTGCATTCATGCTCGCCGTTGTGAGCGGTATGATCGGCATCGCGTCCGTCATGCCCGTGCAGGCCCAGGACGTTCCGGCACACCTCGAAGCGGTCGATCCCTTCGCGATCCCGATCGCCGAAGCATCGTTCCGCTTCGCCATTCCCGAGCACTGGATACGCGCCGTCATCACCGCCGAGAGCAGCAACGAGCCGTCCGCCGTCTCTCCCAAGGGCGCTATCGGGCTGATGCAGGTGATGCCGGCGACCTATGACGAGTTGCGCGAACGTTATCATCTCGGGCCCGACCCGCTGCATGTCCGTGACAACATCATTGCGGGCACCGCCTATCTGCGCGAGATGCTCGATCGGTTCGGACCGGACGGGTTTCTCGCCGCCTACAATGCCGGTCCCGGACGTTATGAGGAGTATCTGTCCGGTGCGCGCGAACTGCCGGCCGAGACGCTGGCTTACGTCGAAACTCTTGCCACCGTCATCGCCGAAGCGCACGAATCTCGCGCACATTCCGCGCTGGTCGGCGGCACCTTCGACGTGCTCGAAACCACATCCGTCGACAATCCTTCTGCATCCGCGTTGTCCGTCCCGCTGCAACGCATCGTCGATCTGACTGCGCTCCAGCCGTCAACCGGCCGTCCGTCCGATGCCGATCTTTACGCCGCACCGATCTTTGTTCCGGTCAATTCCCGTCCGGGGAGCGCCCCATGATCGGCTTCGCGGAGTATCGCATTGGGGCGCAGCCAGGGGCACAAGAGCGGAAGGGCCGGCAGGGAGGGGGCAACAAGCTGGGGTCATGGCAAGATAAAAGCCGCACGGTGCGGCACGGTCGGGGGTGCGGGAGCCAGGGGGTTTCCAAGCCAATATCGCACCGTACTGGCCGATATCGCACTGTGCGCCATCGCGATTTCGCGTTGCTTTTGAGTCCATTTCGCACCGTGCGGAGATTTCGGCCATGAGCAAGGATCGCGACTTCAAGGTTCGGCCGGGACGCATCCGCTCGCGTGCCAGCCAGAGAATGCGGCCCTTCATCGCCCAGGCGCTCGCGGCTGCCACGCGAGCCGGCGGCAGCCGCGGGCGGGGCAACGGCTTCGGGTCGTCGGGCTCCTCCAACTTCGGGCGCGGTCGCACCGCCAATGTTGTGGCCAATCGCCTCATCATGCGCCGCAGCCGGGTTGCCGTGGTCAAGGCGCGGGTTGTCCGCAACGGCGGCTCAGGGGCACGCGCCTCGCGCCATCTCGATTACCTCCGGCGCGAGGGTGTCACTCGCGACGGCAAGAAGGCAATCCTGTTCGGCCCCGAGACCGACCATGCCGACGCCGGCGACTTTGCCGAGCGCTGCGCCGACGACCGGCACCATTTCCGTTTCATCGTCTCACCCGAGGACGCGGGGGACCTGAACGACCTCAAGGGCTTTACCCGCGAGCTTATGGACCAGATGCAGAAGGACGTCGGCACCGATCTCGAATGGGTGGCGATCGATCATTGGAATACCGAGCATCCACACATCCATGTCCTCGTGCGCGGCGTAGCCGACACCGGCGAGGATCTGGTGATCTCGCGCGACTATATCCGCTCAGGGTTGCGCGACCGGGCGCGCGATCTCATCACTCAGGAACTTGGGCCCCGCACCGATCTCGACATTCGCGCCAGCCTCGAGCGGCAGACGGGAGCCGACCGCTGGACCGACCTCGACCGCCAGTTCCTGCGCGAAGGCGGTGAGAACCGCATCGTCGATCTCGCGCCCAAGCCCGGCGAGCGGCCGGACCAGTATCATGCCTTCAAGGCCGGCCGGATACGCACGCTCGAAAGCTTCGGCCTGGCTCATCCGGTCGGCGGCCAGCAATGGCAAATCGCAGAGGAAGCCGAATCCACATTACGCGAACTGGGCGAGCGCAACGACATCATCAAACGGATGCATAAGGCGCTCGCCGACCGAGGTATTGAGCGCGCCGTGTCCGACTATACGCTCGCAAGCGCGGGCGGCGACAGCCCGGTCATCGGCAGGATGGTTGATCGCGGCCTGCATGATGAACTGACCGGGGAAGCCTATGCGGTGATCGATGGCACCGACGGGCGCACTCACCATATCCGCTTCCACGATCTTTCCGCCACCGGCGACGGCGGGCTCGGCTCTATCGTCGAGCTGCGCACCTACACCGATTCCAGGGACAATGTTCGAACCGCACTGGCGGTGCGCTCGGACCTGTCTATCGCGGACCAGATCAAGTCCGATGGCGCCACCTGGCTCGACCGCCAACTCGTGCCCGGCGATCCGGCCGGGTTCGGCGGCGGCTTCGGCGCCGAGGTGCAGCAGGCGCTCGAGGCACGCACCGATCACCTGATTGAGGAGGGCCTGGCCCGGCGCGAGGGTCAGCGCATTGTCTTCGCCCGTAGTCTTCTCGCCACCTTGCGGCGCCGCGAGTTGGACGCGCTTGGGGAACGGCTGGCCGCAGAGACGGGTAGCCCGTTCCAGAAAGCGGCATCGGGAGAGTATGTGGCCGGCACCTATCGCCAGCGTTTCGCGCTCGCTTCGGGCCGCGTGGCGATGATTGACGATGGACTGGGGTTCAAGCTCGTGCCCTGGACACCATCGGTCGAGCAGCATCTCGGCAAGCACATCTCGGGCGTCGCGCGCAGCGACGGCGGCATCGATTGGAGCTTCGGACGAAAGAGAACTTTGGGTCTGAGCTAAGTCGGTTTCGACCTGGGCACGTGGGGAAGTGCCGCGCAAAGAGCATGTTCAGTGCGACATTCCGCGACATCGCACATCCTTATCGCAACAGGCTTAGTTTCGCAGTGGAATGATGTTCGTTCGGCCGAGATCGACATTCTCACATACTAAAGACACGGACGGCCCGCGCGCTACCAAGAAAAATGACCTAGGCATCAGGCGGAAACGCAGAAAAAAGGACTCGAGAACTTTGGCGGCATCGAGCGACTCGAAAGCAACGACCCACTCTGGCGGCTACGTGCCCGGCACCAGGATCGAACGCTGGCTCGATGAAAGGCTTCCGATCCTTAGGTTCTCTAAAGAGCACCTGATGGATTTCCCCACCCCAAAGAACCTCAATTACTGGTGGACCTTCGGGGGCATCCTGGCCTTCATGCTCGTGGTGCAGATCGCGACAGGCGTTGTTCTTGTCATGCACTACACTCCGAACGTGGATATGGCCTTTGCTTCGGTCGAGCAGATTCGTCGTGACGTCAACTATGGGCGCATCATCCAGGGTACCCATGCGGTGGGTGCTTCGATGTTCTTCTTTGCCGCTTATGTCCATATGTTTCGCGGCCTCTACTACGGGTCCTACAAAGCGCCGCGCGAGATTATCTGGATGCTCGGGGTGATCCTGTTCATCCTGCTTATGGCCACAGCCTTCATGGGGTATGTGCTGCCGTGGGGCCAGATGAGCCTCTGGGGTGCCACGGTGATCACCGGTATCTTCTCTGCAATCCCGATCGTAGGCGAGCCGATCCAGACGCTGCTTCTCGGCGGGTTCTCGGTCGCCAATCCGACTCTCAACCGCTTCTTCTCACTGCACTATCTGCTGCCATTTATCATCGCGGCGGTCGTCGTCCTGCACATCTGGGCGCTGCACGTTCCGGGCAATAACAACCCCACCGGGGTCGAGGTGAAAGAGAGCCGCGATGCGCTGCCCTTCCACCCCTACTATACGATGAAGGACCTTTTCGCGATCGTTGTCTTCCTGATCCCGTTCGCCTGGTTCGTGTTCTTTGCCCCTGATATCTTGGGGCATGCCGACAACTACATCCCGGCCAATCCGCAGGTTACTCCAGCCTACATCGTGCCCGAATGGTACCTTCTGCCCTTCTACACCATGCTGAGGGCAATAGATTTCAACGTCCTGTTCATCGATTCCAAGCTGGGTGGGGTCATCGTGATGTTCGGGTCGCTCTTGTTCCTGTTCGTCCTGCCGTGGCTCGACACATCCAAGGTACGCTCGGGAACGTTCCGCCCACTGTTCAAGCCGTTCTTCTGGCTGTTTGTCGTTAATTTCATCGCACTGGCTTATCTGGGCGCGCAGCCTGCCGAGGGGATCTATGTTCTCCTCGCCAAAGTGACGACGGCATACTATTTCGCCTACTTCCTCGTCATATTGCCGATCTTGGGGCGTATCGAAAAACCCGCACCCTTGCCTGCAAGTATATCGCAAAGCGTATTGGGCGAGAGAGGTAATGGGCCGAATGAAAAAGTTGCGTAAGTTCGGGCTGAGAAGTGATCTCCGAGGCGTCACTGCGCCGTGATGGCCGTACGGACCCAGAATTCCACCTACGCCAAAGAGATGAAATTCCTGAAAATGTGATCTGCTCAGGCGGGGGCATTTCCATTTCGTTAACCATAGCGAACGATTTTGTCCGGAGTACTCAGGAGTCGTCGTCGTGAGCGGTCGTGCATCATCATATCAAACGCTCGCCTGTTGGGGGGTGCTTGGCGGGCTGCTTCTCACCAATGTGCTCACATTCACGATACTCCTCAACAATGAGGACCTTAGCGATTTCTGGAACAACCGAAGTTCCGTGGTGCTGAGGGCCTATGAAGACCGCATCGCCGAGTTGAGCACGAATGTTGACCGGCTTCGATCCAGAGAAATCGCGAACTCCGGAACAGCGACTCTTAGAGGTCAGGAATTGGTTGAACGCCAGGCACAGCTGGAAGATCAGCTCTTGGCGATAGAGATGCTTGCGAAGACGGCACTGGCTCCTGAGCTGGTACCATTCCCCCAGTCGAATGAAAGCCCAGTCCTTTCGGCGACGGGTGGAGCGAGCCCTGCTGAGCAGCTTGACATTCTTGAAGCGAACTTAAGAGCAATGGAAGAAGAGATCGGAGACTCGGTGACGCTCCTTTCCGAGGTGATGGACCGATCAGTCGAGACGATCGTAGCAGAGTTGAGGCGCGTCGGCCATGAGCCGACTCTAAGCGAGTTGGCCATAGGCGGTCCATTTTTGGATGCTAGCGATTTTCCATCAAGTTCCGATACCCCTGATATGGTCGATATCCTCACTGCCATGGCTCGCTTGGAGGAAGCGCGCAGGGCCATGGACGATGTACCAATTCATCGACCGATTGAAACTACACGCATCAGCTCTAACTTCGGTCTGCGCCAAGATCCTTTCACCGGCCAATCCGCATTTCACTCCGGCATCGACTTTCCAGCTCCGACTGGCACGCCGATCCTGAGCGCGGGCCGCGGGACCGTCACTTTTGTTGGTTGGAAGGGCGACTACGGCAGAGTGGTCGAAGTAACCCACGCCTCGGGCCTGATGTCGCGCTACCCTCATCTTTCGCGAGCACTGGTTGACCAAGGGGACGAGGTAGAGGCGGATATGGTGATCGCGCTCGTCGGCTCCACTGGCCGGTCGACCGGACCCCATCTGCATTTTGAAATTCGTAATGAGAGCAGCGCAATCGATCCTTCTCCATACCTGGCTGCTGGCAGGCGTCTAGAAGTATTCGATCCGTGGTTCACGACCGCATCACGGTAATATGAGGCGGGTAATTTGTTCTCTCCATCTGCGGCAAAATTGCAGTGGCGGTCCCATAGGTAAAGAAGGTAGCAAGATGCACGTTCTCGCGGAAGGCGTCCGTCATTGAGGTTGCAGGATGGAAAAAGCCCAAGAGCTTTCTAGAAGCCGATGGCCACTTGCTACCGGTTGGAACCGCTTAGTTGCCCCGGCGAGTGCAACGTCTCCGTCGCTTCGCGCTCCACTCGAGCGTCCGTTGGTCATTCTCGCGCTATTGTTTGCTCTTTCGCTGTGGACCATATTCAATGTCGATCGTCCGATTGCGATCTGGATGCGTGCTTTCCCCGAGGAGTTGTCCGCCCTCGCTAATCACATCACACGGCTGGGTGCAGGCGTGGAAGTGCTCGTAGGCTCGGGCGCGCTGCTCATCCTTTTGGCTTTCCTGCCCAGAGCGCGGTTGCGTCGCCGGATCGTGGTGGGCGCCAACGCCGTTGTGGCAGCGGCAGGGTTTGTTTTTCTATCGGTTGCTGGCGGCGGACTCGCTGTACTGATTACGAAATACTCGATTGGCCGTGCCCGGCCCGCGGTGTCGCAAGGGGAGGATCCGCTTGACTTCCAGGTGTTCGCCCTCAACCCCGACTACGCCGCCTTTCCCTCTGGCCATGCCACGACCGCTGGCGCCATGGCCATGGCACTTGCACTGGTATTCCCCAGGTTCCGGTCGATTTTCATTTCCATCGGCATTCTGATCAGCCTATCCCGGCAATTGGTCGGCGTTCACTGGCCAAGCGACACGATAATGGGGTGGGCGGTAGGGGTCGGCTTTACCTTCTGGCTTGCCCATATCTTCGCTCGTCGCCGCTTGCTTTTCGTCTATGGCGAGGACGGCTCCCTGCGGCCAAGGCTGGCCGGCATGCCGCTCGTGTCCCTTCTGCTGAGAAACGCACGAAGAACGGCTGCGCCCGGTTAGCCCTATCCAGAGAGATGCGCCGCCACGCCCAAAATCAGGGGCCTTGGTACCAATTCGCATTGAACACAGTTTAGTCGGCTGGCGATCCGTCGGTTTCCTCATCCAGCAAGACGGCATTAGCGCCGGTGGCCGAAAGGCGAACGGTATTGTCTTCCACGATGGCCACGATGCCGCCTGGGATGTAGTGCTTGTGGCCTGCGTGCGACCCAATGTCGACGGCTTCCAACCGAATACGGTCCCCATCCACCGATGCGACCGTACCCACCGGCGCACCGTCGGCACCAAGAACTTCCATTCCAGCTTTGATGCCCGAAAGGTCGTACATCACACTTCTCCTTCAGATAATCCAAGTCTTCTTGCGGCAGTAGGCGCGAGCACGCTTGTGCACTTCTATGTTAGCAGCAAACCATATCCTGCAAAATGCCCAACCATCGTGAACAGGTGGCCGGGTGGGGTGGGTCTGACGTGGTCTAGTCACCATCAGACTTGTCGACGGCTGTCCGCACCGGCGGAAGCGATGAGAAGACGTATTCCGAGAAATTGGCAGAACGCCGCTTTGTGAGTTACAGGATGCTTGACGGCGTGAATGTTCGCGCCGCATGCAGCAATGCCAACTGCGTGAGCCGGCAGCGTGTGAAACTGCGACGGCAAGAGATCGGTAACGCCGAGCCAGTATGGTTAGCTGGCACTTACTCCGGTGATCCCCATGCCCCTCGCAATCGCATATGTCAGTCGCGTAGTTGTCGTATTTTTTGCCACCTTGGCGCTGGCAGCATGCAGTCAGTACATGGGCGACAATCGCCATAACGTTCCGCTGCCGCCAGAGCTCCTCCAACGGATGGCCGAAATCAACTCCTCGCCATCTTACCCGATGATGATACGCCTTTATAAACAGACTTCGACGCTGGAGGTTTGGAAACGAACCAGCGACGGCACATACAGACTCTTGAAGACATACGACATATGCAAATGGTCAGGGGAACTAGGGCCAAAATTCCGTGAAGGCGATCATCAATCGCCGGAGGGCTTCTACGACGTAACACCCGACTTGATGAACCCGAACTCTTCCTACTGGCTATCGTTCAACGTCGGTTTTCCGAACAAATTTGATCAGGCTTGGGAGCGCACTGGAACAAACTTGATGATTCATGGGGACTGTCTGTCAGTTGGCTGCTACGCCATGACCGACGATGGCATCAAGGAGATTTTCGCACTTGCCCGGGAAACATTCAGAGGCGGCAATCGATCCTTCCAACTACAGTTGCTGCCCTTTCCGATGACGGAAGCTAACATCCAGGCGAACGCATCGAGCCCTCATGTTGATTTTTGGCGCAATCTCAAAGAAGGCGCGGATATCTTCGACAACACAGGAATCCCGCCGACCTGGGATGTCTGCGAGAGGCGTTATGTCTTCAACGTGAATGATCCTCGCGTCTCCCCTCTTGATCCCCTGGGGCCTTGTCCAATTTCGTGATCAGCGGAGCAGAACCAAATTGGCAAACCAACACTTTGGCAAAATAATCTGCGTTTGCCCTTGCTGCTGTAGCGACTAGAGGATGTACAATTCTCCAACGACTGTTGGAGAACCAGGCATATGAACGGAAACCTTGTCGCTTATTTTCCGGCGCCAGATAGAAAAAACTACATTACAAATAGGCTCGCCGACATGTGGATTACGGCGCCGGCCAAGTCATCATTCTATCAGGATGAGCCTCCTTTAGGCGTGCAGGCGCCCGATGTCAGATAAGCCGCCGCTGGGATTGCGTCTCTTTCATTTGCTCCTTTGGGGGTTTTTCGTCGTTGCCATTCTATGGTACGTGGCCGCCCCTCTTGTGGTTCGCTTTTTAACATAGTTGCCGGAAATCATGCGTGGGGACATGGCTGCCAGACAGCAGCGGTTGGTTCCTCACCGCTGTCGGTGATGCACTCAAGTCTCACGAAGGTAGTTTCCCTCGCCTCCCGGATTCCTTTATCCTATACGTGCGAAGACCGGAAAGCGCTCGAGAAGCCAAAAAGCAAATGCGGACATCTGGCCGGTGATCATCGCCAGTCCCATAAGGATCATCACTATCCCGGCGAGGATCTGTAGCACCCGGCCCAGCCGGCGCATGTGCTTGAGCCTTGCCGCCAAGCTGTCTGCAAAGGTGGCGGTGAGCAGAAATGGCACACCAAGACCCGCCGAATAGATCGAGAGCAGCAGGATGCCACTTCCTGCCGCGTCTGACGTCGCGCTCACGGTGAGGATTGCCCCAAGGATCGGGCCAATGCAGGGCGTCCAGCCGAAGCCGAACGCCAACCCCAAGACATAGGCGCCAGCCGGCCCCCCACCTTTCAGGGCACCATGATATCGAAGATCCTGAGAGAGCCATGGCAACCCAACGAGACCGGTCGTAAAAACGCCGAACACGATGACGATCGCGCCCCCGACAATGTTGGCTTCGTAGCGCCACGAAAGCAGCAGCCTGCTGAGCGCTGTGGCGCTCGCTCCGAGCGCAATAAAAATCGTAGCAAATCCGGCGACAAAACAGAGGCTCAGGAGCAAGGCGTTCGAGCGCGCCGCTACGCCGCTACGGTCCATATTGCCTGTGATGTAGGAAACATATCCCGGCACCAGGGGAAGCACGCAGGGTGAAAGAAACGAAACCATGCCTGCAAACAGTGCCGCCAAGACCCCGATACTGGCAATCTCAAAGCCCATTTGTAGAATCGTTCTTCTGGCTCCGCATCAGATCGCTGCGGGCATCCAGGCCATCAGCGATTCGGGCATTTATAGGCTTGGAGATCATACGGAGGTTTCAGGATGTTTGGTGTCGTCGCTGCTCATGAACCGCACCAGCAGCCACAACGCGACCGCGATATACGGAAACATCGCGGGAACCCACATCACCAAGCCTGCAAGTTGCTGGTCGCTGAGTGCAGAAATTCCGAACGGGTCAGTTGTCAAAAAGTGCGGTGGATAAATAGGTCTGCGTGCAAAAACCAATATGGCGCCGAGCAGGCCCATTTGTGCCACAAACGAAAGTAGCGCGAGTATGCTCGGCCCAAATGACCGTTCCGGGCTGAAGATTTCACGCCAGAACAGCCAGGAGGGGACAAGCAAGGTGAATTGCATCAGCCAGTACGGTAGCGCGCCGCCGATCGCCCACTCATAGGCCAATGGAGCGTGCCAGATCCATAACGTGATGGCGCTGAGCACCGTCAATAGTGCAAGTGGCAGCCGGGGTCCTCGCCGCCAAGGCAGCGCAATTGCGAGCAGGGGAGCCGTCACCGAGATCAGGATGACATGATGGGCTACTCGAACGGAGAACAACGCTACGGTCAAAGCGCAGATGGGCGAGAGGAAAGCAACGCCAACCAGGACAAGCGCCCCGAAAACTGCGGCCCTTCCTGCCGAATCCCTTCTACCTTGGGTGAACCACCCAATAGCGATCAAGACCATGAGAGCGATGGCAAAGGGGTCGAAATTCCATTGCAGCCAGATACTGTCCGGCACGGGCGGCGGGCCGCAATAGGAGTCGATTGGTTCAGCAATCATGGGATTTCTAGCTCTGACAGTTTGCCGCTGCTGAGCCTTTGAGCTGGCATGCGTTCGCTGCGCACCGGCCTACCGCTTAAATCTACTATAGCTATGCTCCTCAGTCATTCTTGGGGTTGGCAAGGAGCACATATAGCAATGCCGAAACGATGATCGCTTTGCCAGCAAGCCGTTAGCGTAGAAGGCCGCGGATGGCGTTGTTGACCAGTTCTATAACAACCACGAAGGCAATGACCACGATCGTCAGTGTCGCAACCCTATCGTATTGGAACGCACGCACATACATCTGGATGTAAAAGCCGATGCCGCCCGCCCCTACGACGCCCAGGATGAGGGATTCGCGCAGGTTCATCTCGAAGCGGAATAAGGTATCCCGAAGGACGTCCGGAGCGATCTGCGGCCACGCGCCGAAACGCAGCTTTTGAAGAAAGGTCGCGCCAGCGCTCTCCAGCGCCTCGATGGGGCTTGGATCGATGCTCTCGATGGCCTCGGCATAGAATTTCGCCAGCATCCCGGTGGCATGGAAGGCAATGGCGAGTATGCCGGGCAGCGCCCCCAGCCCCACGGCACCCACCATCAGCATGGCGACGAGGATCAGTGGCACGCCACGAATGACGGCGAGGACCGTCTTGAGCGGAACGTGGACGATCGCCGGGGTCAGGTTGCGTGCTGCCAGCAGGCCAAGAACGGCTGACAGAAAAATGCAGCCCACGGTCCCCAGGATCGCGATGCGCAGCGTCTCGGCCGAGGATTCGATGACCACCGGCAGCACCGAAAGATCGGGCGGCATCATCCTGCCCAAGAACTCGGCGATTCGCCCGCCGCTCTCGGCCAGGCGCGGCAGGTCGATCTCGCTGCCGCTCCATGACCACATGACGATCAGAACGATCATGACTGAGAGCAGGAACTGCCCCCAGGCACGTTGCCTGTCGCGATCTTGCGCGCGGTCGCCCACCGCAGTTCGCCTTTGGGATCTCGTCGTCATCGCGCGGCCGCCTCGTTCTGGCCCGTTGCGCGCGCGCCATAGATGCCGGCCAGTTGGGCTTCGTTCAGCGCGTCCGGGGGGCCGTCGAAAACGATGCGCCCCTCTTCGAGCGCGATGAAGCGATCCACGTATCCTGCGACCAACCCCGGCTGATGCGAGGACAGGACCAGTGTAGTCTCCGGGCTAGTGACGGCCCGGTGCAACAGCTCGAGAACTGCGCTGGCCCTTACGGGATCGAGACTGCTGACCGGCTCGTCGGCCAGCAGCAGGTGCGGTTCCTGCGCGAGGCACCGGGCGATGGCAACCCTCTGACGCTGGCCACCGCTGAGCCGATCGACGCGGCGGTCCGCGAAAACTTCCATTCCCACATCGCGTATTGCCTGATCGGTGATCCCGAAGTCGTCTGTCCCAAACCGGCCCATGAGAGACCAGAACGGATCGGCATGGCCCAGCCTACCGTTCAGCACGTTGTCCCGCGCGGTTCCTCGCTCGACCAGCGCGAATTCCTGGAAAACGAAGCCTACGCGGCGGCGCCACGCTCGGGGCGGTTTGCGGTTCGGACCACATGGGAGGCCGAGGACCTCACACTGCCCCGACCAGCCGCGCAGCCGTCCGCCGATGAGGCGCAGGAACGTGCTCTTGCCCGCGCCGGAGGCGCCGATCAGCGCCACGCGCTGTCCCATCGGTACGTGCAACTCGGCGATCGTCAGGACCGGCCGTCCCTCGCCCGGATACCGAAAACTCAGATCCCGAAGTGTGATCGCGTCGGACTTCATGAAAGCTATCTCAGCAAACCATAGGCCCTTGCCAGCGTTCTAACCTCCTCATAGGCGGCCAGATCCGCGACGACGTAGCCGTCCGGCCCGTAGACGTATTGCAGCAGATATCGCAGCTCCGGCTCGTTCAACCTCAGCATCGCGGCAACGAAGACCTCGCGTAGGTCAGGCGCCAGGTCACCGCGCGCAATGACGCTGTGCGAGGGGATCGGCCTGGATTCGGCGATCCATGTGACCTCGAGCTGCTGGTTCGGCGTCAGCAGCATATCAGCGTACTGGCTGGCGCCCGCTGCATCGACCAGCCCGTTCGCCACGGCCTGGATCGCCTGCTGATATCCGCCCGCGAAAAGAACGCGGTCGAAGAAGGCTCCCGGGTCGTCGCCGCGCTGGAACAGGCCCACTTCCGCGAAGAGATCCAGCGGATAGTAGTAGCCCGACTCTGAAATCGGATCGGCGAAGGCGATGGTCTTGCCGCGCAGGTCCGCGAGCTCGGCGATGCCGTTATCCCTGCGCACGAACACGCGCGCGGTATAATAGGGCCGGCCGAAATAGACCTCCTGCAGGATGGCCGTGGCGCCGGCATATTCATTGGCGAGGACATAGGGCAGCGCCCCCATGAAGGAGATGTCCGCATCGCCGTTGCGCAGGGCCTCGACCGCCGCCGCGTGATCGCTGGTCACGAAGCCGCGTACCGACATGCCGAGCTCCCCGCTCAGCCATTCGGTGATGATCCGGATGTCGCCTAGAAGCTTCTCGGGGTCCTCCTGTGGGACGAAGGCAAGCGTCAGGCCGTCTTCCGCCTGCGCCCACGCCATTGCAGGTGCGAGAGACAGGGCCGCCATCGACACCAGCAGCGATCGCCGTGCGGGAGAAAAGGGACGCGGCTCAGTACATGTCGTCATCATATGCATCCCTCATCTCTTGAAAGTCGTCCCAGAGCGTTTCGGCTTCGGACCAATTGCCGGCATTGACCGCCGTCCGCATGCCGTTGAGGATATCGACGAGTTCGAAAACCTGTGCTCGTGCTGTTGAGTTGAACATCCCCGTGGCGTCGAGCGCCAGATCGAGGGCGACGGTCTCGAGCATGAGGTTTGCGTTGACCGCGTCCCGGTTTATGGCGAGCGTGTCGAAAGTAGTCGCGAAGGTCGTCAACTCCTCCCAGGCAAGCCGGAAGACCGTGTCACGATCGTCGAACGTCTGGTACGGCTCGTCGGCCGCGCCGACGGTCTGGAGGTAGGCCACGAGGTCGTCCTGCTCTTGGTCTGCGAGGCCGAGCTCGAAACGCGTGTCGAACCAGTCCACCACACTGGCAAGAGTCGGCTGTGAACCGTCATGGAAGTAGGGTGCGGTGAAGTTGATCCCCAGCAGCGTGGGCGTATCTAAATAGCCGTCCATGGCGCCGCCGTAACCTTCCGAGCCGGAGCCGATGTTGTGCGATTGCCGATCGAGGAACGCCGAGGACGGTACATGGCACGACGCGCAGGACCGCCCGTCCATCTGCGCAAACGGTCTGCGGAAGAGCTCCTCCCCGCGCAGTTCGGCGGCCGTCGCTCCGTCTGTCAGGCGACCCATCCCATCGAGCCGCGCGTTCGGTAGGAAGTCGAACTCCAGCATGTAGGCGACCAGCGCATCGAGCTGGAACGGGGTCGGCTCGGGTCCCCCGAATTCGCTGACGATCACATTGCGGGTAAATTCCGACAGGCTGGCAAAGCGGCCGTCTCGCCCATAGGGTCCAGTGAAGCGTAGGCCGCGCAAAGTTGGGATGTCGAGGCTGCCACGACGCTGGTCGTTGAAAAGGGGATTGAAGAAGGAGCCGCGTACATCGACCGCACCCGGCTGATGGCTGATTCCGGGGATGAAGAAGCTCTGGTTGATGTCACTTCGGTTGTGGCACGTCGAGCACGTGATGCCCAATGACCGGGCGGGTTCGCCAAAGATGTTCGGGCTGTCGAAGAGCATGTCCCCGAACGCGATCAAAGCCAGCTCCGCCTCGTCGATGCCGCGCTCCTCGAAGTTCAGGACCAGTCGGGGCAACGGATCCTGATCGGCGAGGCTGGATCCGGGCGGCAGCCAGGCGGCGACTTGTACCTCACCACGGGAGGCGACAACGCTTTCCGGCAGGGGGGTCAATGTCCGTCTTTCGACAAAACTAGTCGGCTCGAAGTTTGCAGCGAGATAGGCATCGATCTCCGCCCTCGCTCGCTGGAAGGTCTCTTCGTCTGTGCCGATCACGTTGGCTCCCATGATGCCGGTCGTGCCGATCGCGCTCATCAGCTCGAGCCAGGCAAAGCCAAGGCGCCGGGCCGCTTCACGATCAGCCTCTTCGATGAACGATGCGAAGGCCCTGTAGTAGGCTTGCGCCTCCAGCGCCTTCTGCTGGGCCCTTCCCGGATCGGCTAGAGCCGCCGCGGTCTCGGCGAGCGCTGCTCTCGCGAGCCAGGAGACGGCTCGCGTTGATGCTTCGTAGAGAGCCTGACGGTTTTCCGAAGCGATAGCGTCGACGATCGCAACGTTCATATCTGCTGGCAAACCGTCAAAATAGGTACTGGCCGGTCGTTGGACGGCAGCGGCCGGATGCGGTTCCTCATAGGCTCTTCGGATCTCGTCCCACGGCGCTGGCACGAGATCTGCCATGAACAGCATGGTGCGATAAGCGGCGGCGGCAGGATGCCAGGGTTCCTCGGTGACGACCGTCGAGAAGGCCGTAGGCGCCCACAGCACCATGACCAGAAAGACTGCACTCCGCGACCTTCGAAAGACCCCGAGCATGATTGACTCCGCACAATTCCAATTTGCGAGTAATAATGCTATTGCGAAGCATTTGCAATAAGGATTGCTGTGTTGGTCCGGTTGTGCCTGTTGTCACGGTTACCGTGGCACTCGAAACCGCAGTCTATGCGAATCCTCGGCTATAGGAGGCTTGCAACCGTGATCTCGCCCGCTGCGGTCACGCTAACCCTGATCGGATATGCGGCAGAATCCGTTGTAGAGATCGTCGTGGTCGACCAATTGGAGCCGATCGCCCATTTACGTTGAAAGCCAGTCCGCCAGCCAACCCATCACAGTCACCGGAGCTTAATGGGAATGAAGTCGAAATGGCAGCTCTTTGGCCGAGGACAATTACCCTTTTACGACGACAAGACGGTCGGAGAACATCAATAGATGGCTATTCGCTTCGCAGTTGCTCCAGGATTTTGGCTTCTTCTGACGAAAGGCTTGGAGCGCCAGTTCGGATGTTTCGGCGCCTGGCAGCCAAAACGGCAAGCATGATAAAACTTGCCACCAATAAGATCGGCGTTGCTACCCACAGAAAGATGGTGTGACCAGCGAAAACCGGATTGAGCAGCACGAACTCACCATACCGCGCCACGACGAAATCATAGACCTCGGTGTCGGAATCCCCTGAGACCAGACGTTCACGTACGATTAGTCGCAAATCTCGGGCAAGGGGTGCATCCGAATCATCGATCGACTGGTTCTGACACACAAGGCAACGCAGATTGCTCGAGATGGCGCGGGCACGCTGTTCGAGGACCGGGTTGGCCAATACTTCGTCCGGCTGCACGGCTGGGACGGCTACGGGGGTTAGAAGCGCTCCGAGGGTTCCTATGAGAATGATCAACTTCCTCATGGGCGCGCCTCTACCGGCTTAGTCCTATTCCTGGCCACCGCAGGCGCCCCGATGCGCAGCCTCCGGTCGGTCAACGAGAGAAAACCCGCACCTGCCATGAAGAGCGTGCCCAGCCAGATCAAAAGGACAAACGGTTTGTGCCAAAGACGCACGACCCGGCCATCAGTACCGAAACGTTCTCCGAATTGAACGTACATTTGGCTCAACCCATATGTGCGGATTCCTGCCTCGGTGGTTGGCGTGCCGCTGACCGGATAGATCCGTCGCTCCGACGTTACCTCCCTCACTCCATCCCAGGGCGAGCGGATAGCGAAAGAACCGCGTTCGGCGGTGAAGTTCGGCCCGCCTACCTGGGTTTCACCCTGATAGGTCACCGAGTATCCAGAAATCTCGATGGTCTCGCCCGCACGCATTGATGTGACGATTTCAGTCTGGAACGCCGTGGCACAGACGATGCCGATGACCGATACTCCCACGCCGAAATGAGCGATTGCCGTCGACCAAGCCGTTCGCGGCAGACCTTTGAGACGTGCCCAGCTCTGTCTCGGTGCAACCCGGCCGGCCGCGATGCGATCGGCGATTTCGGCAATCGCGCCGACCATCACCCAAATGCCAATTCCGAGGCCAATCGGTGCGAGTGTTACAGGAAACCCCAGAAAGGCGAAGACGAGAAGAGCCAGCACCAGCGTGACCACTATGGCCGCAATGAGCCGCTGCCCAACCGCAACCAGATCACCGCGTTTCCAGGCAAGGAACGGCCCGAATGGGATCAGCAGCAGCAGCGGCACCATCAGCGCCCCGAAAGTCAGATCAAAAAACGGTGCTCCAACCGTGATGCGGGCGCCCGTAAAGGATTCTAGAACAAGAGGATAGAGCGTACCGATCAAAACACCTGTCGTTGCAGCAGCAAGGAAGACATTGTTCAGGATCAGCGCGCCTTCCCGACTGATTGGGGCAAAGAGGCCGCCGTGACGAAGTGAGGAAGCGCGCAGGGCAAAAAGCGTGAATGCCCCACCGATCAATGCGGCAAGCATCGCAAGAATGACTGTGCCGCGCGTGGGATCGGAAGCGAAGGCATGAACCGAGGTGAGAATGCCCGAGCGCACGAGGAAGGTGCCGAGCAGCGATAGCGAGAAGGTGACGATAGCCAGAAAGATTGTCCAGATCTTGAGCGCGTTGCGCTTTTCCATAACGACCGCCGAATGCAGCAGCGCGGTTCCCGCCAGCCACGGCATGAAGCTGGCGTTCTCCACCGGGTCCCAGAACCACCAGCCGCCCCAGCCGAGCTCGTAATAGGCCCAGTATGAGCCCATGGCGATACCGAGGGTGAGGAAAGCCCAACTCGCCAGCGTCCACGGTCGCACCCAGCGCGCCCACGCCGCGTCGATACGGCCTGAGATTAGCGCTGCGACGGCAAAGGAAAAGCAGATCGAGAACCCAACATAGCCCAGGTAGAGCAGCGGCGGATGCATTGCGAGGCCGATATCCTGAAGGATCGGGTTGAGCTCGGTTCCGTCGAGCGGCGCCGGATCGAGGCGCCAGAACGGGTTCGAGGTGAAGATCACGAAGGCCGAGAACGCCGCTACCATTAGCCCCTGGTTTGCCAAGACCAAGGTTCTGAGCTCGTTGGGAAGATTGCGTCCGAACGCAGCCACAGCAGACCCAAAAAGTGTGAGCGTCAGGACGAACAGCAGCATGGAGCCTTCGTGATTGCCCCATGTGCTGGTAAATTTGTAGAGCATCGGTTGGAGGGAGTTGGAGTGCTGTACGGCCAGCCGCAACGAGAAATCATCGCTCATGAAGGCTTGAACGAGCGCCGCGAAGGAAAACCCGACGAGACCGAATTGCAGAAGTGCTGCATGCTTCACGAAGCGTTGCGCCATTTCGTTGCCGCGCCAGAACGCAAAGCCGATTCCGGCCTGAGCGGCCGCAATCACGAAGGCGAGTATGAGTGCCAGATGCCCCAACTCGATCGTCATTTCCTATTCCTCCCCTGACCCACAATCGGCAATAGCTGAAACCCAACACCGCACGGTGGCAGGAATCGTCTGGCGCATCCTTTGGAGATCATTGTCATTTCTATTCTACCAACCCCAGATCCCGGCCGAAGTCCTTGAGCGCAAGACGATCCTGACCCGAAAGTACGGCCAGACCGCGCTGGAGATCCGATCTGGCTGCATCCGGGCCGTCCAGTTGATTGCGGGAACGCACCAACTGCATCCATTCGGCGAGGTTGCCCCCGGCGGTGTCGAGCCGGGTAGCCAACCCGTCGACCATGCCTCGTACGGCCTCAATGGTCTGGCCTTCCTGCCCGATGTCTTCGCCGCGTGTTCCCGCTTGCGCGGCGGCCAAGCCCGAGCGTGCGGTTTCAACCCAGGCCTCCTCGCCGGTTGCGATGGCCAGCAACTCGTCCCATAAGGCAACGGCCTCGCTATATTGACCCGAACGCGTCAACTCTCCCGCGAGATAAAACCGCGAGCGGACATGGAGCGGATCCGTGCTCATTGCGCTTTCAAGGAGCGCCAGCGTTTCTTCGCCGAAAGCTCCATCGTCGCCGAGAATCAGCGCTTCAGCGAGATTGGTTTGTCGGTCCGCCGTCGGCGGTTCGAGCGCCAGAAGACGGCGCCAGGCATTTGCCGCTTCCCCGTACCTGCCCTGATCCATGTAGATCGGCGCCAGAACCAACCAGCCGCGCACATCGTCGGGGGTTTCCGCCATTCGGGCCTCGACGGTGGCAATGGCAGCCTCAATATCGATGGCTGCAGCCTGAACGGGCGTTTCGCGCCCGACCAAAGGCGCGTTTGGAAGGTCGGCGCGACCTACCCAAGCATAAATCCCTAAAGCAACGAGTGCGATGGTCGGAAGGGTCGTCCAAATGGCCAGTTTGCCGCTTCGGGCTCTTGTGCTGCCAACATGATCCTTTTCCTGGCGGAGTACTTCGCGCGCGAGTTCGGCACGAGCTGCGGTCGCTTCATCAGCAGAAATCCTCCCAGTTTCATAATCGCGGTCTATCCCATCGAGCTGGTCACGGAAGAAGGCACGCATTGCATCCAGCGTCGCGCCCTTTTGCGGAGATGCAGGTCTCTTTCTTAGGCTCGGAGCCAGCACCGCGATGCTGCCGAGAACACCTAGAACTGCAAATGTCCAAAACAAATTCGCGCTCAAGTACGCCTCTCGGAACGGCTTCGGGTCATTGCGTGACCTGCGAAAACAGTGGCAAAATATCGTTCTGGATTGTCTGGTCGGTCAGGACCCCTATGTGCTTGTAGATGATAGTTCCCTCTGCATCGACTACAAACGTCTCTGGCACGCCGTAGACGCCCCATTCGATCGCAACGCGGCCGTCCACGTCAGCGCCGGTTCTCGTAAAGGGGTCGCCCAAGGCGTTGAGCCATTGGTCAGCGGCGGATGGATTGTCTTTGTAGTTAATCCCGTACACCGTGACCTGCCCCTCTTCTTTAAGCCGCATCAACAAAGGATGCTCTTCACGACAGGGCGCGCACCAAGACGCAAAGACATTTACCAAGCTCATCTCTCCGACCAAATCCTGGCTGGACAGACCGAACTCCCGCCCTGCAACAGGGGGTAGTGAGAAGGCCGGCACGGACTGCCCTATCAAAGCTGACGGAAGAGCAACCGGATCACGAGTCAGGCCCCAGCCGAACACAAGGACGAGAGCAGCCACGAACGCCAGCGGCACAAAGAGATACAGCGACCTGCTGCGTCTCGAGTCTGCCGCATTGTGCTCTCTCGAGATTTCCGAAGTGGGTGCCATTGATACGATCCAAAGAACCTAAAATAAGGCGCGTCACGAGCATCTTGCCTCCTAGAGCCGCTATAGGTTCAAGCAGAAAGTTAAGGTCTTTTTGCCGCATAGCCAAAATTTTTGGCTTCCACTCGCACTCTAGGCTGTAATTAAGATTTAATCATTTCAGCCACATTATGAGGCAGGCGATTTGACGAAGGCGATGAAGTTGGGAGCGAGTTTGTCGTAGTGACGAAGAAGCTCTCGATACTCCAGCGCTGCCGATAAGCAATTTTGTCTTGCCGGTGCTCATATTTGCGGTGGCGACGTGCTGGGATGTCCGGTTCGCAGCCTTCATCAAGAATGCGGTCATGCAGATGGTTGGTATCTTAGGCGCAGTCGGCGAGAACCTTGCCCTAGGGTCGAGACTCGCTCATAGCCAGTATGCGACTGCCGCTGCGAGCATGACGGCAGATAGATAGTTCCGGGCAAGCTTGTCGTATCGGGTTGCGACGCGGCGGAAGTCCTTGAGGCGGCAGAACATGGCCTCGACACGCCAGCGGTCTTTGTAGCGTTTCTCGTCGTGTTTGATTTTGCGCTTGCGGTTCTTGCGGCCAGGAATGACCGGGATCGTCTTCTGGTTGTGCAGAGTGGAACGAAGGCGGTTGGCATCATAGCCCCGGTCAGCAATGACCCTCTTCATGCCCATCGTGTGGGGGATGGGCAGATCGGCCCCCTTCATGTCCGAGGCATTGCCGGGCGTCAGGATGAGGCGGATCGGTCTGCCGATAACGTCGACGAGCGCATGGATCTTGGTGGTCCGGCCACCACGCGAGATGCCAATGGCATTGGCTCGCGCCCCCCCTTTTCCCCCGCCTGCACAGCGATGGGCTTTGATATAGCTGCTGTCGATCTGGGCGGTTTCCGCAATCCAGCCCTGTTCGGTCAGAGCCGCGAGAATGCGTGTCCATACGCCGCGGCGACTCCAGCGGTTCCAGCGATTGTAGACTGTTGTCGAGGGGCCATACTCGGCAGGACAATCAGCCCAGCGTCCGCCGCACTTAAGCGCGGCGATACGCCGCCCTGTCTAGGCATTCGAGCTTGACCGCATGCAAAAGGCTTGGTTTTCAATCGACGTTTTGCTGACGGCTGTCCCGCCTGTGTGAGTATCCTCACAACAGACCGTTTGCTTCATCCGATTCAACCATGTTACGCTTAGATGCGAATGACTAGCAGTTGCAAAAAGTGTGCGCTTTGGATAAATTGCCCCCTCCCTTAACGAAAGCTTGGCGGACCGAAGGTGGCGATCCCTCACTCGTGGATGTTTACCGAAGCGTGCCAGTGTCGCATAAATCTTCGACATGGCGGCGCGCTGCAGCGTTTTTTGGGCCAGGCTACCTTGTAGCTGTCGGATACATGGATCCTGGCAATTGGGCCACTTCACTGGCGGGCGGCTCGCGCTTTGGCTACACGCTTCTGGTGGTTGCGCTGGTTTCCAACATAATGGCAATCATTCTGCAATCGCTCTGCGCTCGGCTGGCAATCGGTTCGGGGCGCGATTTGGCCCGAGCCTGTCGTGATGCCTTCCCGCGTCCAGTGGGCTTCGTATTGTGGATGATGGCAGAAATTGCCATCATCGCCACCGATATTGCGGAAGTCATCGGTACGGCAATCGGACTCAACCTTCTGTTCGGTATCCCGCTTGAGCTTGGCGTGGTGGTTACCGCGATCGATGTCTTCCTCATTCTTTATTTGCAGAAACTGGGCTTCCGGTGGGTCGAGGCCTTCGTCATCGCACTGCTCGCGGTGATCGCGGCATGTTTCATGATTCAGATTGGATTGGCTGACCCCAATTGGGGGGAAGTGATCCGCGGCTTTGCGCCGACAACCGAGATCGTGACGAATCCGGAGATGCTTTATCTGGCGCTCGGTATTCTCGGTGCCACTGTCATGCCGCACAATCTCTACCTGCACTCGGCTATCGTACAGACTAGAGCCTATGGTGAAAGCCTATCTGAAAAGCGCGAGGCCCTAAAGTTTGCTACAATCGACTCAACGGTGGCTCTGATGTTTGCCCTGTTGGTCAATGCCGCAATCCTGATTTTGGCTGCTGCCACATTTCATACGGCGGGACGTACCGAAATCGCCGAGATCGGTGAAGCCCACGCGCTGCTTGCTCCTATGCTGGGCGCGGCCATCGCGCCGACACTATTTGCCGTGGCGTTGCTATGCTCTGGCATTAATTCCACAGTGACCGCGACATTATCCGGTCAGATCGTCATGGAAGGCTTTCTGCGCGTCAGAATTGCGCCTTGGTTGCGCAGGCTCATTACCAGACTAATCGCGATTCTTCCCGCCGCTCTTGTAACTATTTGGTACGGCGAAAGTGGTACCGCTCAATTGTTGATCCTCAGCCAGGTGGTTCTAAGTCTGCAATTGTCTTTCGCCGTGGTGCCTCTCGTAATGTTCACCGCGGATCGCACAAAAATGGGTGAAATGGTAGCGCCCTTTTGGCTAATTATAATTTCTGCCCTCATAGCAATCATCATCGCTGCGCTCAATATAAAGCTACTGTGGGACTTTGCCATTGGGGGATAAACCCGAACTTTCATACTTTTAATGGTAACCGTCCCTGAGCTAGTGGGATGAACTGCCTTCCCACCGAGACGCAGCTAATGTGCGCGCATTGGTGGAGAAGAAGGAGCATTCTGACGGATATCGCGGTTCTTGGGATTGATCTGGGCAAGACGGTTTGCAGCCTTGCGGGGCTGGATCGCAGCGGCGCTGTCATTTTCCGCAAACGCGTTCAACGGTTCAGGCTGCTGGATTTCCTGGCGGAGCTACCGGGCTGTATTGTCGCGATGGAGGCCTGCGGAGGTGCACATCACATCGGACGCTTCTGCCTCCAACATGGACATGAGCCCCGATTGACGTCGCCGCTGTTTGTCCGGCCTTACGTGAAGGTTCACAAGAATGACGATTGCGATGCGGAGGCGATCGCGAAAACCGCCACCCGACCAACCATGTCGTTACCGCTAAAGTCTTGTGACGCTCCTTGGAAATTGTATAGGGTCAAGGAGGCTTTCATGGGAAAGGCGGCGTTCTCGGCGTCGGCGGCAAACCGACGCATTGGCTACCGAGTATGAGTGTGTAGAAGACAAAGAGACAGATTTCGGGGCTGGCGGAAATGGGCCTTACGCGCGCAATCGTTGGAGAAGTCATGAAAGCGCTGGTGGTGCTGGCGTTGGTTTTTCTGTCGTTCTCCCATCAAACAGCCGCTTTTCCGAAGCTTTTGGTTGATGGACCTGCCGTGTCGGTTACGGATCTATCACTTTGCAGCCAGGGCCATGACAGTGCGACTTCGAACCATCCGTCATGCCACGCCTGCCAAGTTGCACCGGCCGATTTACCACTGCCGCCCTGTGAGGTGTTACCGGCCTTCGCTGTCGATGACGTGGACTACAGGCCGCTAAGGCTGTCCAACCTCGTCACCCAGCCTAACGATCTATTGCCCGAGACACGAGCCCCGCCCGCGCACGTCTGACCTCGCAGTTTATCAGAACACCGCAAATATCCGGTTGGACAAGGCCACGGATTTGGCAGCTCGCTTGGTCCAGGATGCCGGGAGCGCCTTCGTCCCGAATGTTGCTCGACCGTGGCATGCTTCCCCATCTGACCGGCGCTGGAACGCAAGGCGAAGGAATGCCTGCAAACCCAACGCCCATGCGGTGAATTAGCCGTAACCAACTCGAGATCGGAAACGCAATGAAACCGAACCTGAAAGGCGTAGTCTTGGTCGTATGTGCCAGCCTGCTGTCTGTGCCGGCTGGCGCTCAGGAGACCTCATCTTCTCCCGACCTGGCGACAGCCAGCGATATGCTCGAAATTTCGGATATATTCGCTCGGGCTACCCCGCCCAATGCACCTACGGGTGCAGTCTATTTTTCACTCGTCAATTTGGGTGAACAGCCCGACCGATTGATTGCCGGCACGACGCCAATGGCGCAAGACGTACAGTTTCACTCCATGATGAAGGAAGGTGACGTAATGCAAATGCGTCAACTCGTTGATGGTGTAGAAATAGCTCCGGGCGAGATGCAGACGTTCTCGCCGGGTGCCCTGCATGTCATGCTCATCGGACTGCAACAACCATTGGTCGAGGGAGACACGTTCTCGCTTACCCTTGAATTCGAGCATGCAGGACCGGTAGAGCTCGACGTGCCGATTGCCGGCATTGGAGCACGGTCTGCGCCAGGCGGCGCCAACCCGCTTTCCAGCGAGGGGCCGGTGGATCATGACCGTTTGCAAAGCAGGTTAAACAAGTCCAATCGGTCGAGACAATAAAAGATGGCAAGCAACATCCTGAGATCCATTCGTCGTGTCCTTTGGGGAATGGTGCTTTTGGCAACGGCGGTCGGAGGCTGGATCTGGTACAGTTCCCTGTCCGCGCCAGCGCGTCCTTCCGTTGCCCAACGATTGGCCGATAGCGGGGATGGGCAGTATGGCGCGGGTGATTATCAATTGGTGACGCATAGAGGCCAAGTCATCGATGATTCCATATTCCTTGGAAAATCATCACTGGTCTTTTTTGGCTTCACCCATTGCCCGGACGTTTGCCCCACCACCCTGAGCGATATGCAATACTGGCTCTCTAGGCTGGGTGAGGATGCTGATAAAATTCAGGTATTCTTCGTAACCACCGATCCCGAACGCGATACGGTCGACGTCATGGCGGAATATGTGAGTTGGTTTTCCGACGATATCACCGGACTGACCGGTGACGCCGACGAGATGGCTGAAATGACCGCCGCCTGGGGCGTCTATACTCGGAAAGTGCCGATCGATGGGGGCGGATACAATGTGGATCATACCGCATCAGTGTTCATGCTGGACAGGGATGGCCGTTTTTTCGGGACGATCGCCTACGAAGAAGACCGGGAGATCGCCTTTACCAAGGTCAGGCGCCTTGCCGATGAAGGGTGATGTTCAGCAGTCTAGGCCCTCACGACACGAGCGTCGGCTGATCGGCCAAGCGCCTTTGTCTTACGATCGCCGGCCAGACAAGATTGGAGCGGCCGCAAATGAATGAAACCAAAGACAACACGCAAGGGAGCCACCGGCAGGACACCTGGATATGGCTGTTCGTTGCCTGGTTGCTTGCGCTGGCCGCAACGCTAGGCGCGATATTCATCGGTGAGGTTATGGGGCAGACACCCTGTGTCCTCTGCTGGTATCAACGCATCTTCATGTTCCCCCTGACGTTCGTTCTGGGGCTGGCCTGCATTGCGGTCGAGACGCGAGCCGCGAAATACGGCTTGGTATTGGCCGTGCCTGGCGGCCTTATTGCAGGATGGCATGTCATGCTGTTTTACGGCGTGATTTCCGAAGCGATAGCGCCGTGCACTCAAGGCGTTTCGTGTGCTGATGCGGAGATGACGATATCAGGTATTCCACTTCCTCTTCTTTCCCTACTGACATTCACAGCGATTGCAGCGCTCACCATCAGAGCCGCACTGCATAAGGAGAACTCATGAACAGACGCGCATTGGTCATTGGAACGTCAGTCGTCGCGGTGGCGGCAATGGCGGGTGGAACCTATCTTTATAACGTCAACATGGCGAGGCAGGCCGTTATGTTGGCCAATGAGAACACCGACATATTGGTGCGGCCGACTTCTCCGTCAATTGGCCCGGACGACGCGCGGGTGACGATCGTCGAATTTCTCGACCCCGCCTGTGAAGCCTGTCGCGCGTTCTATCCGGTGGTGAAACAGATTCTCGACGAAAATCCCGAGGACGTAAGGCTTGTCGTACGCTACGCGCCCTTCCACGACGGCTCCGAGGAGGCCGTTGCGATTCTGGAAGCGGCTCGCGTACAGGATCTCTATATTCCCGTAATGGAAGCGGTCTTTGCAAGCCAGCCTATGTGGGCCGCCCATGGAAACCCCAACATGGCACTTGCCTGGTCGGCCGCCGAGGGAGCGGGGCTCGACCTGGAGCGGGCTCGCTCCGAAATGCGCTCGCCGGCGATTGTAGCCCTGATCAATCAAGATAAGGCTGATGTGGAGCAGCTCGAGATCCAGCAAACCCCCACATTTTACATCAACGGCCAACCGTTGACCGAATACGACTTCGATCGGTTCGATGAACAGGTTCACGAAGCGCTGGGCAATTGATCGACGCGCTGAAGAGGGCGTTCTCCTTCGGGGTATGCCGGCGTGGCCAGTTCGGTTCTTAACGTCCTGGAGTGGAAGAGCCGTCCTCTTCAGTGTGCACCGCCATCATTTTGATAGGTCGTCCGCGATGTCGGCAGGGCTGGATTCTTGCAAAGACCTCCATTCTCGTGGAGTTCGGAAGCAGGTGAACGGAAACCGGACAGGATGAATTTAGATGCCTGTGCAGGAAGGCGATGGACTGTCACAGTCGTGTAACCCAAGGCAATCTGCCACAAGCGTTTTCTTCATGTTCATCCAACTGCCGTCAGGATGTCACCGATATGCAACCAGGGCTTACTACGTGCTGCAAAGATGGCTTCCCATGGATACTGGCGGGTCATTTAACCGTTTAACGCTCCGTAATGCAGCACTGAGGAATTCACGGTGCTGCTCAAGAAGGTATTGCTCGGCGCGGCAGCGCTTTCTCTCGGCTATGGGACGGTCACACAGGCCCAGGCTCAACAGGCCCAAAATGTCATCTACCTCGTCGCCGATGGCGCCGGGTTTAATACATATCTCTCGACCAACTTCCGCCGACCACGACCACCTTTTGCTGGGAGGTGACTCCGACACCGTGGCCATCTCCGATCCGACCTCGAACGGCGTTGGTGCTCTGCCCGATGCGCTGTTCCAGACTGGCGGGCACTCCAACCGTCTCATCCCGGTATTCGCCAAGGGACCGGGCTCGAATCTACTCGGTATCCAAGCGGACCAGGAAGACCCGCGCTATGGCGCCTATCTTGATCAGGCCGAGCTGTTCCGGGTATTCGTCGGCGCGACAACGCCGCAACCGTAAAGGTCGCGCCTGAAACGCATCCCCGGTCACTGGTTGCCTCCGGGGCTCGGGATGCGTCTATCCTCTATCAATTTTGGTCGGCAGTGGCCGACATTTTTGATAGCCACAGCGGTATTATCCCAGTCCGTGCCGAATATTGACCGACATTCTTCAGACCTGATTTGAAAAGATTGCGAAGGCAACGCAACGTCTTTCTTCCGTACTTGACCAGCTTCGGGCGCATAGCGACTGTGTCGCAGTTTCCTTTTCTGCGATCGCAGCCTAAAACAGTTGCGTTGATGCGTCTCCTAGGAATGTGGGCGTGATTCTTTCCATTCTTGTCTGACCGGGTGCTCAAGATGGCTTCCCAGCGCAATCGCAATATCGTCGTACTTATCATTTTGCTGGTCGCCGTCAGCGGCGTTTTTGCATTGTCGCTCTCTCACATTCCAAGAGAAATCTCGGCGTCCCGGGGTGCCGCTTCCGGCGCTTTGAATTAACCTTCACTCGCTGAACCAACGCCGTTGGCCGAGCCCGTGGCCACCAGGTTGTCGATGTTCTCAACAATGAGCGTGAATGCGCCCATTTCGGCTGGCGTCAGCGATCGGTTCGTGGGGAGCTGTGCTTCCAGCGCATTGAGAAGCCGCCCGTTAACGCTCAGTTCGAAGTGCAGGTGGTTGCCGGTCGATTGGCCCGTCGTCCCGACATATCCGATCACATCGCCTTGCCGGACAACCACGCCGGGCTCGATATCATCGGCGATACGGCTCATATGAGAATATGACGTAACGTAACCGTTTTCATGCGTGAGTTGGACGTGCCGGCCGTAGCCACCATTCCATTGTGCCATGGTGACCTGCCCATCTGCGGACGCATAGATGGGCGTGCCAGCGGGCGCGGCAAGGTCCACGCCCTCATGCCCCAAAAGCTCCCCGGTTATCGGGTGCGTGCGCATTCCCATGGGAGAGGTCAACCGGCCACCACCTTCGAGTGGTCTTCGCAAGAACATGGGCCCCCAAGATTGCCCGTTTCGGTCCAGATAGGCCATCGTCCCATCCTGGTCCACGAACTGAAACAGTTCGCTGCGGCGCGGGCCGTCCGATAGGGCAAGGTATAGCAATTGGTTCTTACCATCGTCATCCAATGCGGCCAGGATTTCGATCGCACTACCGGGGGTAATGCGCTCGGTGAGGTCTGTTTGATCTTCAAGAGCCAGGATCACGCTTTCCACAATAGGATCATCGAGCCCGTTTCTGCGACCCAGTTCCCAGATGGATTGATAGAGTGACGGCAGTTGCGCTGTGACCACCTGTTCGACGTTCTCTTCCGGCATCGCGATTTCGGGGGGCTCGCTGGCGAGCACGAAACGTCCATCGTCCGTGCGTGCACTTGTAAAAGTATGTGTGTCCCGATTTGTTGCCGCCTCATGGCGATAGATGCTGACGCGCATTGGGATTGCCACCACGCTCTGCTGTGCGCCGGAATAATAGAGGATGCGCAAACGGGAAAGTGCCGGTAGCGTGTCCAGTCCGTAGACTGTCTTCGCCCATCTCGTAATTGATGCAATGTCGGTTGCTGCAAATCCGTTCTCCTCAAGCAACGTTGAGAGTGGGCGGTCTTCGTCGAGCTTGAGTAACCGTTCTGACCATCCAGCGGGCTGAGCCGATTTAGGAACCACGGTTATGTTCTCGGGTTCGGAGGAAACGATCCGTCCCGGATCATTTGGCGGAACGGCCAGAACGCCGTTGGACGGTGCATAGCTGGAAATGTCGGAGAACGACTTCAGCACGGGCAAGGCAGAGCCGGAAATAGCAAAAGCGGCGGCATCCCGATCGGTAAGACCGAGGGATGGAGGAGCAGAGAAATCAAGCGGTACCATAGACAAAGCAACTTCAGATTGCACCGGTTCACCGTAAAGCTCGGATGCTATACTGTGCTCTTCCTGGACAGGGGCAGCCTTTCGGCTAAGCAATACGTTTATTTCAGGGACGTCCGAGGAAACGATAGTCGTCGAGGCCGCAAGTGCAGAGCTGAACCAAACGAACGTTTGATTGCGCAGTTGGGTTTGCGTCCCACGCTGTTCCTGTACGGCCCGTTGGAAGGTAATCAGATCGCGATCGGTAGACACAGACGGTCTGACGCGATTGGTTTTTCCCTCAATAGAGGACTGTGACGGCACCTTTGCTGCGGGCCTTAGGGCTTCAAAAGGGGTTGAGAAAGAATCTCGACCATCGAAGGCAACAAAGACCGCGGCATTCATGAGCAAAAAGCAGGAAAATCCGGCGATCGCTATCGAGATAACCGCTTTGGTATTCATGTCGCCAAGCGTATCGAACCGTGCTTTCAATCGGTCGATTGAAAGTGGTGGTTCATCGACGAAACCCAGGCGTAAAAAATGGGCTTGCCTCATTGCTGGAATCTTCGATGCTCGAGCCGTCGGATTCTTCAACGGTTGGCTTCTTTCTGTCCCCGGCTCACTGCCGAGCTACCTGGAAAATAGTGGCTGCCGGGATGTGACCGACGTTGTAATCTGTCCCGGCTTTGCGTGGATGCCGGTCATCACAAGACTCTGCGTTTCAGGAAACGACGATCGGCGAGCCCCATTTCACCCTGTCGGCGAGATGAATGACGTCGTGATGCAATAGCCGAACGCATCCGGACGAGACAGCCCGGCCGATGGTCCAGGCTTCGCCAGTGCCATGAATGCGGTAAAGCGTGTCGCGGTTGCCCTGATGAATATAGAGGGCGCGTGCGCCCAACGGATTGTCCAGTCCCGGGGGCTGGCCGTTGCTCCATTTTTCGAGCTCAGGCTGCCGCTCAATCATTTCCTGGGGAGGCGTCCAGACCGGCCACTCCCGCGAATAGGCGATGCGCCCACGCCCCGACCATGCGAACCCCGCCCGCCCCAATCCGGCACCGTATCGCATGGCAGTGCCACCATCTTCAACGTGATAGAGGTAGTATGTCGCGGTGTCTACGACGATTGTTCCCGGTTCCTCCGGGGTCGGATAACCGACACGCCGACGGTAAAAGCGCTGGTCCAGATACCGCAGATCGACTGGAGGAACTGGAAATTTTTCCTCGGGAAGCGACGCATACATTGCGACCACTTCAGGCAATATCGGCGGAGGAAGAGTCGCCTGCGGTTGCAGTGTATCGTTTTTGGAGGTCGAACAACCAGCTAAGGACAATGCCATGAGGCTGGATGCACCCGCCAGAAAATGGCGGCGTGAGAGAGAGATAGAAGTGGCCATCGTGATCCGCTCTTGGGTTTCAGGTAGTGCATCGCCTCGACCGGAGTCGCAGCGATGATCAACGAGAAAGAATGCAGTGCCAGGTCTGCGATAGGCGGAGCCAGGCTCAAAAGGCCTTTGCCAACGCCTATTGGATCAGATGCGCGGAGGGGGGTCGTCGAGCGTACGTAACCAAAAATAGTTGGACTTCGGCGGATGAATGAGGGGCCAAATTTGTCGTGGCTGCGGTCTGCTGGAAGTGAAAGAGGTTGCGGTCCGGATTCCACAATGCGGACAATTGGCAGAAACGCTCGGGGTCTGATCCGCCTGACGAGGTTCGAGGGCTTTAACGGATGACGAAGAGAGAGGCGTGTTTACAATCTCAGCGCTCGCCGATACCGGGTTCACAACGCTCCCGGTCTCATCACCGTGAGCTACGACGAACCATGCTACAATTAACATGACTGTCCCAAACCCTAGAACCAGCAAAGCAATACGACTAACCATAAAGCATTGATGCAACGTCGATCATGGCATGATCAAGGCATCACCCTTATAAATTATTGGTATCAAAACACGACATTGCATATCTGGCATGTCTGCCTGGCCGAGATGAAGCGAATGGGCCAGCGCAAGATTCAATCATCCAGTTTCTTCAACCGTCAGTGCCATGATAACTGCATTGAGCGTGATCCGCGAGCGTTTCGATTACACGGCAAGTGGCGATGCGACCATGTGATCCTTCTTCGACCATGCGCAACAATTCCGCCTCGAGCAGCGTAAGATTTTTAATTTTGTTTCGTACCTCTGCTAACCGTTCACGTGCGATCATATCCGCATCGGCGCAGGGGCGCGCAGGATCATCCTGAAGCTGCAATAACGCCCGAATCGCTTCAATATCGAACCCCAATTCTCGCGAATGCCGGATGAATTTCATCCTGTCGATATCGGCGGAGTCGTATCGACGCCGATTGCTCTGGCTGCGCCCAACAGCGGGCAACAACCCAATCTGTTCGTAATAGCGGATGGTTGGCACCTTGATGCCGCTGACCTTGGCGGCACGCCCAATGGGAATTCCGTCCTGCATCTGCCTCTCCTCTAACTTCTGGAGTTCTAACTGCCGATCGTGGCGGGGAAAAGGGAACGGGAACACTAACCTCAATGAGAGTTTGCAACTATACGCCCGGCCCCATTTTTTGTTTCTGAAGGTAGATCAAGATATCCGTGAACGTGCAACCAATCATGGAGAATGTAGCGTAATCCGTCTTGCCGAGTCTGTATGGATACGGGAGGCTTTTCGATGAAGATTTTGAACGCTTCAGCCAATTCGGGAGGTATACGGACGGTGATCTTGTCTTTCATGTGGAATTCCTTTAGCGAAAATTTTGGAGTGGTGCGGATATGTCGAGTTGGCGCTCAACACTCTTAGCGAGTGATTGCGGCAGCACCCAGGATGCGGCCCGGCATGCCGTTATCCTTTTCCTGCACGATGAGTGCGAAACCGTCGTTGTCGGCGCCGAGCGTCTCGGGCACCGGAATGCGTATTTCCGCCCCGCCCGTCGAATCCCACATTCCGATAGGCCGTCGGGATGTGACGATTTGAGAATAAGACAGGCGTTGACCGATGTTGTCGCCACTTTCGATATCGACCTGGGCGCTGGCCCGGAAGGTTACTAGCCAGATGACCCCTTCGCCGGGGTCTGAACGAGCGCCGACCCTGACGATAACGACGTCAGTGGATTCGGCCTCAATGTCCAAAGGAAGCTCTAGGTCGGCACCGTCCAGGCTACTCAATATATCTTCGAAGTCCGAGCCGGCTATGCCGCGCTCGCCATTGATAATCATCTGTGGCGTATAGATTCTTCGCGTACCTGCCGCCTTGGCGTATGCTCTTTGTAATTCGTTATTGTCTGTTGAAGCGAACGTGTCAGTCCAGCCCGTGTAGTCCCAATAGTTCACGTGATAGGAAAGAGCGATGACATCGGCGCTTATTCGAGACAAATTTCGGTCGGCGCTCGGGCAAGGGGGACAACCCTGACTTGTAAAGAGCTCGACAACGGCGCGAGGCCGGTCTCGTATTTCCAAAGAGAGCACAGGGCTGGCCGTTGATAAGCTCATTGTGGCCACACACCCGCGCGCAGCGAGCCTGACGAATTTGGATATGGGTATGCGCATAACTTTCGTTTGTAAGAATAAGGCTGTCACACAGCCACTCAATTCGTAGTGAGAATTATGCTGGAAGCCGGTCAATGGTGCTCGCGATGATTTCCCTTGTTCCTTTAGTAACTAGAGAATGCAGATTGTGCTTTGTGACTGACGAGACGTCGCCGCCCGCGTAATCCCAAAATATCCGTCCTGGCGTCACCAATGGTCGCTCGCGTGGAGAATTCACCAAAGCGCACCTTCCCGGAGAACCAGACATGAGTAGAGAATCAGATATGTTGAATACGTCCCCCAGCAAGAATCCTCGTGATGAAGATGGTCACGATCATGCACAGGTGATGACCGCCTCGAACGAGCGGCGCATCCGTCTTGTCCTCATTTTCACCGCCAGCTATGCGATCGTGCAGGCTGTCGGCGGTTGGTTCTCCGGTTCACTGGCGTTGATCGCCGATGCCGGCCACATGGTCTCGGATTCGGCCGCACTGCTCCTGGCCCTGATCGCCTACCGCATCGCGCGGCGCGCAGCGGACGCCACGCGGACCTACGGGTTTCACCGCGTGAGGGTGCTCGCGGCACTTGCCAACGGAGCGACGCTGCTCTTGCTCGTCGCATGGATAGCCTGGGAAGCGGTGCAGCGTATCAATGCTCCTGTTGAGATTCTGGCGGGGCCGATGCTGATCGTCGCCGTGATTGGCCTTGGCGTGAATGTGGCTGGAGCTCTGATTCTCTGGTCGGGGAACAGGGGAGATGGCAATCTCAGGGGCGCTTTCCTGCATGTCATCGGCGACCTTCTCGGCTCGGTTGGCGCCATCGCCGCCGCGATCGGGATCATGCTGACGGGTTGGACCATCTTGGACCCCATCCTCTCGGTGCTGGTGGCGATGCTCGTGGTCCGCTCCGCGTGGAGCCTTATCTCGGACTCGATCCGTGTTCTGTTGCAGGCCGTCCCCCGGGGCGTGGATGCGGTTGAAGCGGAGCGCGGTCTTGCGAGCCTCCCCGGGGTGGCGGAGGCGGGACATTTTCACGCCTGGACACTGACCGACGAATCCAGCGTTGCCACAGTCCACGTCAGCCCGGCAGAGGGAACGGATCCGCTCAGCCTGCCCCAGATCGTCTCGGGCTGGCTCAAGGAGCGACATGCGATCGACCATGTCACCGTCCAGGTGGACCCGCCCGGAAAACTCGACCCCGGACACCACTGAATCGAGTTTGCCGGATATCCGGAGTCTTGCACGGGGCTGACGCCCAGCCGATTCGAAGCGCCAGCAAAGAGGGTGAAAAATTCGCTTGCTCCTATAGTGGCTAGAGGATGCAAGCTGGTCGTCAGATGATGACCAGGAGCCTACCGAAATGACTCGCGAACACCGCCAAACCCGCTATCGCGTCGCTGGAATGGATTGCGCCAGTTGCGCAGCCAAGATCGATACGGCGGTTCGCCGCATGCCTGGCATCGAGGATGTAAAGGTCTCCGTCATGGCCGGAACCATGACGACCACGGACAATGGCAGCGCCGACCTTGACGCGATACGTTCCAAAGTCGAAAGCCTGGGCTACAAAGCGAATAGGGTGGCGGATGCAGGCCTGGAGAGCCGAGGATCCGGTGTTCCGGCGAACGACCATGAGCATTGCAGCCACGACGGCCACCATCATGACCATGACCATAGTCACGACCACGACGACCACGGTCATGGTCAAGAAGATCGAACCGGCGCAGTGCAGAAAAACGCGAAGGCTTCAACCGGCGCGCATGGCCATGACCACGGCGCGTTGGACGGTCCCTGGTGGAAAACCTCCAAGGCTCAATTGACCATCATATGCGGCCTCGCCCTTGGTGCCGCATTCCTAGCCGGTCAGATGCTTCCGCAGACCCAGCCCTGGGGCTTCATCATCGCGATGTTCGTAGGGCTCATACCCATCGCGCGCCGCGCCTACATGGGTGCGATCAATGGCAGCCCGTTCTCCATAGAGACCTTGATGACGGTCGCGGCCATCGGCGCGGTCATTATCGGAGCCACCGAAGAAGCGGCCGTGGTCGTCCTGCTTTTCCTTGTTGGAGAACTGCTCGAGGGCATCGCTGCCAGCCGCGCCCGCGCCAGTATCACGGCGCTGGCCGATCTCATGCCCAAAACCGCACTGCTCGAAGTGGATGGCGAGACCCGTACCGTGCCTTCCGACAGCTTGTCCGTTGGAGCGGTCATTCTGGTGCGGCCCGGCGATCGCATTTCCGCCGACGGGGAGGTGATCTCCGGGGATAGCGCCGTCAACGAGGCGCCGGTTACGGGAGAATCCGTGCCAAAGCGTAAGGAGGCTGGCGACATGGTCTATGCCGGCACGGTCAACGGCGAGGGTGTGTTGCGCATCCGCGTCACCGCGACCAGCGCTGACAACACCATCGCGCGAGTGATCGCGTTGGTCGAGGAAGCTCAGGAATCAAAAGCGCCCACCGAGCGCTTCATTGACCGGTTCTCCAAATACTACACCCCGGGCGTGATGGTGTTCGCACTCCTCGTCGCCATCCTGCCGCCACTGGTTGCGGGCGAGGATTGGGGCACATGGGTTTATCGTGGATTAGCGGTTCTTCTCATCGGTTGTCCGTGCGCTCTCGTCATCTCGACGCCCGCTGCGATCGCCGCCGGACTTTCGGCGGGGGCGCGGCGCGGCCTGCTGATGAAGGGCGGCGCCGTCCTCGAAAGCCTGAGAAAGATTGACCTTGTTGCCTTCGACAAGACCGGCACCCTGACCGAGGGCAAACCGCAGGTGACCGACATCGTCGGCATCGGCCGGGATGAACGGGAAGTGTTGCGGCTTGCAGCTGCGCTCGAGGCGGGATCGAGCCATCCGCTGGCCGTGGCCATCCTCGCGCGGGCCGATGTGGAGGTTGTCCCCATCCGGCCTGCCGACGATGCCGGCGCGGTCGGCGGCAAGGGTGTGGTTGGGTCGCTGGATGGCGTTGAGCTGTTCTTGGGCTCGCCGCGGGCGGCACGAGAGCGCACCGAGCTGGGTGCAGAGCTCGACGGCAAGATCGCGGCGCTCAATGACGCGGGCAAGACCGTCTCGGTTCTTCTCGCCGGCGGAGAAATCGCCGGGCTGATCGCCATGCGCGACGAGCCGCGCGAAGATGCTCGGGCGGGTATAGGACGGCTCAAGGAGCTTGGGGCGGACGCTCTCATGTTGACCGGCGACAACACGCGAACTGCAAGCGCCATCGCCGCCTCGCTCGGCATGGAGGCGCGGGCTGAGCTGCTACCGCAGGACAAGCAGAGGATCGTGGGCGAGCTGCGCGGCACTGGTCGCGTCGTCGCCAAGGTGGGAGACGGCATCAACGATGCACCCGCGCTGGCCGCAGCCGATATCGGCATCGCCATGGGCGGGGGTACCGATGTGGCGCTAGAGACGGCCGATGCCGCTATCCTGCACGGCCGCGTGACGGACGTGGCCAACATGATCGGGCTGTCGCGCGCGACCATGAGCAACATTTTCCAGAACATCACGATCGCGTTGGGACTCAAGGCGGTGTTCCTGGTGACAACAGTGCTCGGCATCACCGGCCTTTGGCCAGCGATCTTGGCTGACACCGGCGCCACGGTCCTTGTCACCGCAAACGCCATGCGCCTGCTCGTATGGCGGGGAATCGGACGCGAGGCCTAATGAAGTTCCCCGTCGCATTATACCTCGTGCCTGGCCTTGTTGGACTGGATCTCGCAGCGAAAATCTGGGCGCTGGGCGCGTTGGAAGCTTCGGATCCGGCAATCTTCCTGGTGCCCGGCCTCTCACTGAAGCTTGCGTTCAATTCGGGTGTGTCGTTCGGCTTTTTTTCCGGTTCGCCGGTCTTGGTGCTACTCGTGACGACCGTGCTTGTCCTGGCTTTGACGGTCTGGTTTTTCCGCACATCGTCTTCGCTCGACGCGCTTGCCTTGGGCTGCATCATCGCCGGTGCGGTTTCCAACTTGGCGGATCGGGGCGTCCATGGCGCTGTAACGGATTTCCTTGCGTGGGGGCCACGCGCCTCTCCATTTTTTGTCAACAATCTGGCCGATATCTGGATCACGGCAGGCGTCTTGATATTGTTTGGAGGGCCATTGCTCCGCTCTCTCGGATCAACGCGGCCGAAAACTGCAAAATGATGTCACAAGTCAATCTCGTGAGTATCGCTTTGGCAGGCATTGATCATATGGTGCCGCTCACGTTTGGCGTCGTTTGCATCAACGACGCTGCCGGCCGTTTTGTAGCGGATTGGCACGGCGATCTTGTCGTGGTGTCCGCTTTGCGAGAAGCAAGAGCCCCCAAGGGCTGCCTGATCCTTGCTTCCGCTAGGGCCGCGTGATGCTTGATCAGCGCGCCAGTGTCCTCGATACCGACGTATTGGTGATCGGCGCGGGTCAGGCTGGGTTGGCTGCTGGATATCACCTGACGCGGAACGGGGTAAAGTTCGTCATCGCCGAGCGCGAGGGACGCGCGGGCGCGAGCTGGCTGCGCCGGTACAAGTCGCTCACCCTGTTCACCCCGCGTCGGCTTGACGAGCTGCCAGGATTGTCACTTAAAGGGGAGGCTGGCGGTTATCCAACACGCGATGAGTTCGCGGCGTATCTGGATGCTTATGCCAAAGCCTATCACCTGCCGATCCGATACGGTTTTCCCATAACAAGGCTAGAGCGGTTTGATGGTGGCCGGTTCCTTGCCACCGGGCCCGGACCAGAGCTCATTTCGGTTCGCGCGGTTGTTGTTGCGACAGGCGGGTTCCAGGTCCCGGTGGTGCCGGCCCTATCGAGCCGATTGGAGCGCAGCGTCGTTCAACTCACGCCTGAAACGTATCGAAATCTTGGGAGCATTGCGCAAGGCCCGGTTCTTGTCATCGGTGACGGCGCCTCTGGCCGCGACATTGCGGCTGAACGGAGTCTCCTTCACACCGTCCTGCTCTCTGGCGGTCGCCGCCGTCGGTTGTTGCCTGAACGGATCTTGGGGGTGAGCATCTGGACTTGGCTGGCAGTAACCGGGTTGCTGAGAGCACCTGCTGAATCGCTGTTGGGGCGTAAGATGCGGGAAGCCGATCCTTTTCCCAACCGCAGCCGAAGCGACCGACACCTCCTGGACAGGGGCGTGGCCCGAAAGGCCCGGCTGATCAGGGTGCACGGAAATCGTGCCATCTTTGCGGACGGCTCCTCGGCTGACGTGGGAGCCGTAATTTGGTGCATGGGCTATCGGGATGAATTCGGCTGGCTGGCGATCGAAGAGGCGAAGGATACCTCGGGGAACGTGAAACACGATAAGGGCCATAGTCCCGTGGCTGGCCTGTTTTATGTCGGAAGGCCGTGGCAACGCAATCGGGTCTCCGGTCTGGTGCTCGGCGTTGGTGAGGATGCCCGGCTCATCGTTGAGGCTGCCCTGAGATTGTGTGGGCGCTCATAACTTGCGAGTAAAGATGCAATGGAACAAGAAAAAACGGAAGAAAACAAAACGCGTAGGTCATCTCGACCCCTGGTCCTGGGGACGGGACTTGTCGCGGCGGTGACGGGCCTAGCCGCAGCAGTCTGGATCAGCAATGGCACGTCAGCGTCCAGTTGCCCCGTGAGGGCAGAAGCGGCTCAGTCAATCGATGAAGTGGCCCGGGGTGAACTGGCTGCGCTCATGGCCTCCACCCAATGGCGTGACTATTCCGACATCGCCTTTCAGGATGCCGACGGTAACCCTATCACTCTGGAGAACTTTGCCGGAAAGAAGCTGTTGATCAATTTCTGGGCGACATGGTGCGCACCATGCCGGGAGGAAATGCTATATCTCGACGCCCTCGAGGCGTCCTATGGTGGCGACGATTTCGAAGTCGTTGCTATTAGCCTCGACATGGGGAGCGACGGTCCGGCCGCCGCTAGGCTTTTTCTCGATGAAATTGGTGCGGATTACCTGAAGCTCTTTGCCGATCCCAGTTACAGGCTCTTTGAAAGCCTGCGCAATGACGGGGTGACCCTGGGTCTCCCGGCTACTGTCCTGGTTGATGAAGAAGGTTGCGAACTGGCCGTTCTGCAAGGCTCGGCCAATTGGGATAGTCCTGATGGCCGCAGGGTCATCGAGACGCTGCTGGAGATATGAACCCGTGACGACCTTTACCGGCCAATCTCATTCGACATTCAACACTCCCCCTCGGCCACGCAATCGGGTGACCTCCGGATATCCGTTTGTTTAAAACCGTTAAGATTTCCAAGCTATCCTGGTTACCATGTTTGGTTCCGCGCGCGTACTCGTTGCTTTCATTGCAGTTGCTGCCGTAGCGCTGAGCCTTTTCATCGCTCAGGGAGGACAAGCGCTCTCCCACAGCAGCCAGTTTCCGCTCGCCACGGAAATCTTGATGGAGACCGCTTCCGTCTCTCATGACGGGCGCCACGAACAATCCAGCCATGATCATCCCGCCGGCTGGCACGAGCGGCATCACCATTCGAGTTCTGAAGATCATTCGCACGGCTATGGCTTAACAGCCTCTCAGCAACTGGCATTTCTCCTTACCGGTCAACGCGGCCAACATCCTGCGAATGCGGTCGGCCTCGGCAAAGCCCAGTATGAGCTGAAACGTCCACCACGAATTCCCGCTTAAGCGAAGAAGCGGGTTCTGGGCGGTCGCGCCGTCACTCTGCTTCTTCCTGAAGTGTGGCCGTGTTCCGGCCCTGGTCTCAGTAAAAGCGGAAATCACTATGTGGCTGGACATGCCCTCTGTGCGCGTATCGTTCGCGCGACTCCATAAAAGCATTGCTCATAGCTATGGAAGAATGTGGCGCGACGGCTGGGTAGAGCGGCTGTCTCAGGGCATTGCTCTGGTTTCGATTATCGCGCTGGTGGCGTTCGTCTCGGGCTGTGCGACAAATTACTATCCTATGAAAGGGGATAGCAGGCCTCATCCCGGTGTCGCGCGCGCGCATACGCTGCCCATTCATGGGATAGACGTGTCTCGACACCAAGGTGAAATCGACTGGCAAGCCGTAGCGCGAGCGGGCACTCGCTTTGCGTTCATAAAGGCAACGGACGGCGGGGACTACCTGGATCCGCTGTTTCAACAAAATTGGCGGCTCTCGCGCGAAGCGGGAATACCTCGCGCCGCCTATCACTTTATGTACTGGTGCAGGCCTGCGGACGAGCAGGTCGCGTGGTTTGCTGCGAACGTGCCGCCAGATCCCGACGCCTTACCCCCTGTCCTCGACCTTGAATGGAACAACGGTTCTCAATGTCGGCCGACGCTTTCACGCGACGAGGTTCTGGAAAAAGTGCGCATCATGTTGGCCGGTATGGAGGCACACACCGGTAAGGTACCGATAATCTACACCGATATCAATTTTCATCGCGATATCCTTGAAGGCGTGCAGCTCGACAACCCGATGTGGCTTCGTTCCGTCGCAGCCGAACCGCGTGAACGCTACCGCGACCGCCCTTTCACGTTCTGGCAGTACACCCAGACAGGAACCGTCCCAGGCGTCCGAGGAGATGTCGACCGCAACGCTTGGTATGGCAGCGAAGCGGAGTGGATCCAGTTCTTTTTGACCGGGTGCGATCCGCGCTCGTTTCAAAGACTTGCGGCCCAAGGGCGATGCGCAGCAAGCAGATGATTAGGCTTTGGGCGCCTGCAATCGCCGGGGTGTTGGAGCCTCACATGCCGCAGAAGCTTCATATCGACAGCGCGCTTTCGATGAATTTGCGAGACGTGCATTGCCCCGGGTTGCAGCTTGGCATCACGTTTGTCGAGCGTGGGCGCAGTCATGTCGTCAAATGCCATTTGGCGATTGATTGGCAGAAATGTGCGTTCTCCCGCAATTTTGGTCTAACCCTATTCAGCAAGTATTTTTGCGATCGGCTTTCTGCTCCTGCGCTCGCTCGCAAGTTCGGCTTGAAATACTCTCTGGCTCAGTTGTCCTGTTCAGACTTGCAATTGAATGTGGAGCGAGCTGTGTCAGGCACCAAGATCCTTTGGGGGCAGCTCATTGCCGTTTTTGGCATTGTGCTCATATTTCTTTGGGCCGGTACCCAATGGGTGGCGTTCCGTCTGGGTTTCCAGGCACAACTGGGTGAGCCGTGGTTCGATATCTGGGGTTTGCCGGTCTACATGCCGCCCGCCTTGCTCTGGTGGTGGTATTTCTTTGATGCCTATGCGCCCGGCATCTTCTTCGAGGGTGGGTTGATCGCCGCAGCAGGCGGCATCGTCGCAATCTGTATAGCCGTGTTAATGTCGGTCTGGCGCGCCAGAGAGGCCGAGAATGCCGAAACCTTCGGCTCCGCGCGCTGGGCAAAACCCGAAGATGTGAAGGCTGCGCGCCTACTCAACCCCGATGGTGTCGTGCTGGGCCAGTACCGACACGACTACCTCCGGCACGACGGGCCGGAGCATATTCTCTGCTTTGCGCCGACGCGGAGCGGAAAAGGGGTGGGGCTTGTGATCCCCACCCTGTTGACCTGGCCCGGCTCTGCCATTGTGCACGATATCAAAGGGGAAAATTGGACGCTGACCGCGGGTTTCCGCGCTGGGTTCGGACGTGTTCTGATGTTCGATCCAACCAATCCCATCTCGGCCGCATACAACCCATTGCTAGAAGTGCGGCGCGGGGAATGGGAAGTCCGCGACGTCCAAAACATAGCGGATATTCTGGTCGATCCCGAAGGCAGCATGGAGAAAAGAAACCACTGGGAAAAGACAAGCCATTCGTTGCTGGTTGGTGCCATCCTGCATGTGCTCTACGCGGAACGTGACAAGACATTGGCGGGGGTGGCGTCCTTTCTGTCCGATCCACGGCGGCCCATCGAATCCACTTTAGCCGCCATGATGACGACACCCCATCTTGGCAAGGGCAAAGTGCACCCGGTCGTCGCCAGTGCTGCGCGAGAGTTGCTCAACAAATCCGACAACGAGCGCTCAGGGGTCTTGAGCACGGCCATGAGCTTTCTCGGGCTCTATCGCGATCCTATTGTCGCAAAAGTCACTTCGACCTACGACTGGCGCATAGCCGATCTGGTTTCTGGCGAACAGCCAGCCACGCTCTATCTGGTTGTGCCTCCCTCGGATATCGCTCGCACCAAGCCTCTAATCCGACTCATTCTCAACCAGATTGGTCGGCGATTGACCGAGGACCTGTCTGGGGTAGCGGAACGTCAACGGCTGCTCTTGCTGTTGGATGAATTTCCGGCGCTGGGGCGGCTCGATTTTTTTGAAAGCGCGCTCGCCTTTATGGCGGGGTATTCGATCAAGGCGTTCCTGATTGCTCAGAGCCTCAATCAAATAGAAAAGGCCTATGGTGCAAACAACGCCATTCTCGACAATTGCCACGTTAGGGTTAGCTTCGCGACCAACGATGAGCGCACTGCCAAGAGGGTTTCCGACGCGCTAGGCACGGCCACAGAGATGCGGGCGATGAAGAACTATGCCGGACATCGCCTAGCACCCTGGTTGGGCCATCTGATGGTATCCCGCTCGGAAACCGCGCGGCCTCTGCTTACGCCGGGGGAGATCATGCAACTCCCTCCCGACGAAGAAATCGTTATGTTGGCCGGCACACCGCCGATACGCGCGCGCAAGGCGAAGTACTACGCCGACGAGCGCTTGATGGCCCGCGTGCTGCCGGCGCCCAATTCGGTGCCTGATACCGGAGCAGAGAAACCGCATGATTGGTTGGCTCAATCCCTGGCTCCTGCGACGGACGGTATAAGCATCGTTGACCAGACGCAGGCCGAAACAGAGGAAATCGATCCAGCAGCGACCATCCGTCAAGACCCCGGACCGCGCTCGCCCGAGGAAGTCGTTCCAGTACCACAGCGCCCGCACAACGAGTTCGAACCGGACGCAGCCACGGTAGAGCGAGATGCTACCGCTGCCCGCAACCGAGCCCTAACCCAGACCATGCGGCAGGCCGCGCGCCAAGTCGATATGAACCCCGATGACGGAATGGGATTCTGAGCATGTCACGTCCAGAGAAAAAGCAGAAGCTCACCGTCTATCTAGATCCCGATCTGATGGCCGCGCTCGCTGACCTATCATCGCGCCGCAAGCACTCCCTTTCTCTAGTTGCCGAGGCAGCCGTCGCCTCTTTCCTTTCTCCGGACGCCGAGCAGCGGCGCGAAGCGGCTTTTGCAAAGCGGCTCGATCGTCTCGACCGCCGCATCGGTCGCCTGGAGCGTGACGTTTCCATCTCGAATGAAGCCTTCGCTCTGTTCATGCGCTCTTGGCTCGCTGCTACCCCGCCGTCGCCCGATGCTGCTCAGCCGCCCGCCCGCGCTCAGGCTGCCAGCCGCTACGATCAGTTCCTGGAAGCACTCGGTCGTAGGCTCGCGAGCGGGCAAACAGTCCAGCAAGAAATCGCCGATGACATACGTACACCTTCAGGAGGCGAACACCATGAGCGGTCGTAGCGAGATCTATTCCCTCCTTGGTCGACGGCTCTGCCTATGATCATATCTCTCCGCCATCTTTACTATATGAGCCTCGTTGCCCGGACCGGGAGTTTTCGCAGCGCAGCCGAAGCTGCGGGGGTAAGCCAGCCCGTTATCTCCGACCAAATAGCCGCCATCGAGAGTCACTATGGCGTCAAGCTGTTCGAGCGCCGTCAGGCCGGCGCCCGCCCCTCGACGCTCGGCTGGGACTACATACAATCGGCCGACCGCATCCTGTGCGAGTTCGAAAGGATGGAGGAACGAGTGAAGTCGGGCGCTGAGGGCCACTACGGTACCCTATCGGTCGGGTACTACAAATCCCTGGCGAACGGCGCCCTGCGTGCCGCGTTCAGGTCCATGATCCGGTACTACCCAGACGTCCGCCTCGTTCCGGTCGTCGCAGGTCTCGACGATCTGGAGCGCGTGGTGCGCAATGGCGCCCTCGATCTCGCGGTTTTGGCGACCGAAGCGGGCGGCTATGATGATCTTCGGCTCCTGCCGCTCTGGTCCGACCGTGTAGTGGCGGCATTGCCGGAGCACCATCCGCTCACCGAGAGAGACCACCTCTACTGGACCGATCTCCTCGGTGCGAAGTTCCTGTTCAGCCGCCACGATCCAGGTCCCGATCTCGCCGACATGCTGACCGCCAAGTTGGCGTCGCCTGGCAGGCGTCCCGAAATCGACATCATGGAGGTCAATCGCGAGGATGTGTTGAACTTCGTCGGCATAGGCGCCGGGGTCAGCCTGCAATGCGAGTCTGCGATTGTTCCCGGAATCGGCGTTGCGTTCCGCGAGGTACGGGAGGGGACAATGGTCTCGCGCGTCGGTTATTCCGCCTGCTGGCGCGAGGACAACGACAATCCGGCTCTCAATGTCTTTCTCGAAATCCTGCGCAATGGCAGCCGGCACGAGTTGGACGGATAGGGGCCTATCCCGGCCAGCGCCGAATCGCCACCTGTTGAACATTGCGAAAAGGCGACGTCAAACTGTCTATCGCTAGGGTGGCCGCAGATATCGATCTACGCCCACGCAAGTATTTTTTCGCTCCCCTATGACCGCCCATAGTCCGCTATTGCACGCCTCCATTTTCCGGTTTTCTTGATTGACCCGTTGCCGTCCGCATGGGTCGCGGACGGACTGAACGGGGCCGATCATGGGCAATCCAGTTTCCGCCATCTCCGCTTCTTCGCGCGGCGCACGCATGCTGCGCACCGCCCTCGGACCAGTCATCGGCGGACTGCTGTCCGATCCAGCCGTCATCGAAGTTCTGCTCAACCCCGATGGCCGCATATGGGTGGACCGGCTCCGCGAGGGCCTTGCCGATAGCGGTGCGACGATGCTGCCCGAGGACGGCGAACGCATTGTCCGGCTGGTCGCGCACCATGTCGGTGCCGAGGTCCATCCGGGCGCGCCGCGCGTTTCGGCCGAGCTGCCGACCGGCGAGCGCTTCGAAGGCTTGCTGCCCCCCGTAGTCACGGCGCCCAGCTTTGCGATCCGCAAGCCCGCCATCGCCGTGTTTACGCTCGACCACTATGCGGCCACCGGCATCATGTCCGAGGAACAGGCCGCCTTCCTGCGCAGGGCTGTCCGGCAGCGCCGAAACATCATCGTCGCCGGCGGAACGTCCACCGGAAAAACCACCCTGGTCAACGCGCTCCTCGCCGAAGTCGCCAAAAGCGAGGACCGCGTGGTGCTGATCGAGGACACGCGGGAACTCCAATGTCCCGCTCCCAATTTGATCGCGCTGCGCACCAAGGACGGCGTGGCCTCGCTCACCGACTTGGTACGCTCCGCCCTCCGCCTACGCCCCGACCGGATTCCGATCGGTGAGGTGCGCGGACCCGAGGCCCTGGACCTGCTCAAGGCATGGTCCACGGGCCATCCCGGCGGCATCGGTACGCTGCATGCCGGATCGGTGCAGGGCGCGCTTCGCCGCCTCGAGCAATTGATCGCCGAGGCCGTGGTCACGGTGCCGCTCGCGCTGATCGCCGAAACCGTCGACGTCGTTGCCGTCCTGGCCGGACACGGCCCCGCGCGAAAGCTGGTCGAACTCGGCTTCGTCGCCGGGCTCGATGCGGCCAGCAACGACTACCTCATCGTCCCCGCTGTCGATTCCAAATCCTCCCGCTCCCCGCAGAAAGGACTTCTGCCATGAACCACGCCCGTCCGGCGCGTCCTTTGCGCGCGTTTCTTTTCCGGTCCTCGCTCGCCTTCGCCCTCACGGCGCTGATGCTGGCCCCAGCCTATGCCGCGGGGTCCTCCATGCCCTGGGAGGGACCACTTCAAACCATTTTGGAGAGCATTGAGGGTCCCGTGGCCAAAATATTTGCCGTGGTCATCATCATCCTCACCGGCATCGGCCTTGCTTTCGGCGACACTTCGGGCGGCATCCGCCGGTTCATCCAGATCGTCTTCGGTCTGAGCATCGCTTTCGCGGCCAGCTCATTCTTTCTCTCCTTCTTCTCCTTCGGCGGCGGCATTGTGGTGTCGGGCAGCGTGGCGGTGATCTGATGGACTCCACCGTGCCCATCGCCGGCTATTTTTTGCCCGTGCATCGCGCCGTCACCGAACAGATCCTCCTGGGCGGCGTGCCGCGTGCGATTGCGATCACCAACGGGACGTTGGCCGCAGCGATCGGGCTGGGACTTCAGCTCTGGGTCCCTGGTCTGGTGCTCTTCGTCCTCGGTCATTCGGTGGCGCTCTGGGCGACGCGCCGCGACGCCCAATTCGTCGACGTCGCGCGCAGGCACCTGCGCTACCCCGGCTATCTTCGTGTGTGAGGAGAGATCGCGATGCTTAATCTCGCCGAATACCGCCGCAAGGGGCGCCTGCTTTCGGACTATCTGCCTTGGGCTGCCTTGATCGCCCCGGGCGTGGTCTTGAACAAGGACGGATCGCTCCAGCGCACCGCCCGTTTCCGGGGTCCCGATCTTGACAGCGCCACCCCCGCCGAGCTGGTCGGTACGACCGGACGGCTCAACAATGCGCTGAGGCGCCTCGGCTCGGGCTGGGCGCTGTTCTTCGAGGCGCAGCGGCATCCGGCCGGCGACTATCCCGAGAGCCTGTTCCCTGATCCGGCCTCGGCGCTGCTCGACGCCGAGCGCAAGGCCCAATTCGAGGAAGCAGGCGTGTTGTTCGAGAGCAGCTATTTCCTCACCTTCGTCTGGCTGCCACCCGCCGAGGAAGCCTCCCGAGCCGAAAGCTGGCTCTATGAGGGCAAGTCCAAGTCCGGCATTGATGCTCACGACCTCCTGCACGGCTTCATCGACCGAACCGACCGCGTGATCGGCCTGCTCGACACTTTCATGCGCGAGCTGGCCTGGCTCGATGACGGCGAGACGCTGACCTATCTGCACTCGACGATATCGACCAATCGCCAGAAGGTGCGGGTGCCGGATGTCCCTATGCATCTCGACGCGCTTCTGGCCGATCAGCCGCTTGTGGGCGGCCTCGAGCCGCGCCTAGGCGACCATTTCATTCGCACTCTCACCATCATGGGATTTCCCGCCGCGACCTTTCCCGGAATATTGGACGACCTCAATCGCCTAGCCTTCCTCTATCGCTGGTCGACCCGTGCCATTCTCCTGGACAAGACCGATGCCACACGGCTGCTGACTAAGATCCGCCGCCACTGGTTCGCCAAGCGCAAGTCAATCGGCGCGATCATCAAGGAGATCGTCACCAACGAGCCCGCCGCGCTGCTCGACAGCGATGCCGCCAACAAGGCGATGGATGCCGATTTAGCGCTCCAGGAATTGGGGTCGGACGAAATCGGCGAGGCGCTGGTTACCGCGACCATCACCGTCTGGGATGCCGATCCCACCATCGCCGCTGAAAAGCTGATGCTGGTCGAGAAGCTCGTGCAGGGTCACGACTTCACCGCCATCCCCGAAACCCTCAACGGCATCGAAGCCTGGCTCGGCTCGATCCCCGGTCAATGCTACGCCAATGTGCGCCAGCCACCGATCTCGACGTTGAATTTGTCGCACATGATCCCTTTCTCGGCGGTCTGGGCGGGGCCGGACGCGGACAACCACTTCAACGCGCCGCCCTTGTTCTTCGGCAAGATCGACGGCGCCACGCCCTTCCGCTACGCGCTCCATGTCGGCGACGTCGGACATACTCTTGTGGTCGGCCCTACCGGGGCGGGCAAGAGCGTGCTTCTGGCGCTGATGGCCGCGCAATTCCGCCGCTACGAAGGCAGCCAGGTATTCGGTTTCGATTTCGGCGGTTCGATCCGGGCGGCCTGTCTCGCGATGGGCGGCGAGTGGTTTGACCTTGGCGGCACGCTCTCGGAGGATCCCGACGATCTGGTCGCGCTACAACCGCTCGCCCGCATCGACGAGGACGCTGAACGCGCCTGGGCTGCCGAATGGATCGCCGCCATCTTTCGCCGCGAGGGCGTGAGCGTCACTCCCCAAGTCAAGGAGCTTGTCTGGACTGCCTTGGGATCACTGGCGACCGCGCCGGTCGAGGAGCGTACCATCACCGGGCTGGCGGTCCTACTCCAATCGAATGACCTCAAACTGGCGCTCAAGCCGTATTGCGTCGGTGGACCCTGGGGGCGGCTGCTCGATGCCGAGGCCGAACATTTCGGCGACACCCCTGTTGTGGCATTTGAGACGGAAGGGCTGCTCGAGACAGGAGCCGCGCCCGCCGCGCTGGCTTACCTGTTCCACCGCATCACCCGTCGCCTCGACGGCCGGCCGACCCTCATCATCATCGACGAAGGCTGGTTGGCACTGGATGACGAGGGCTTTTCCGCCCAGCTCATCCAGTGGCTGATCACCATGCGCAAGCTCAACGCGAGCGTCGTCTTCTCCACCCAGTCGCTCAGCCAGATTGAGGGCAGCGCCCACGCCATTAAGATCGTCGAGAGCTGTCCCACGCGTATCCTACTGCCCAACGATCGCGCGCTGGAGCCCAAGATCGCAGGCATCTATCGCAGCTTTGGGCTCAATGATCGTCAGATCGAAATCGTGTCCCGATCTGCGCCGAAGCGCGACTATTACATGCAAACGAGGCGTGGAAACCGGCTGTTCGAGCTGGGTCTTGGCCCGATCGGTCTTGCGCTTTGCGCAGCCTCCGACCGCAGCGATCAACCGCTGATCGCCAGCATCTATGCCAAGCACGGTCGCGACGGCTTCCTTGCCGCCTGGCTCGAAGCGCGCGGGCTCACCTGGGCTGCCGAGCTGATCCCCAATCTCATCAACCGTGTCCCAGGTCCGAAGGAGGACAAAGATGACCGATGACCCCCGCATCGTCACGACCGCGCGCGGGACGCGCGTGCTGCTGCCCGAGACGGAAGGGCACGACACTCTCGACATTCCCGCGCTCGACGCGGCCCTGACGCTCGACATCGCCGCTCATAAGCGCCGCCGCCGTATCGACGGCATCCGGTCAGTCCTGCTTCGTGCCGGGGCAATCGCCGCCCTTGTTGCCGCGACCGCCGGGAGCATCGCTATCCTCGCGCCTGCACCGGCCCACGCCTTCATCTTCGGCCCAAGCATCGTCTTCGATCCGACCAATTACGGCGAGAACGTCCTGTCGGCCGCGCGCGCGTTGGAGCAGATCAACAATCAGATCCTCTCGCTCCAGAACGAAGCACAGATGTTGCTCAACCAGGCGCGCAACCTGACCTCGCTTCCGACCTCGCTGCTCTCCGACATCCAGGCCAATCACACCCGCATGCAAATGCTGCTGCGGCAGGCCGAGCGGCTCGCCTACGACGTGCAGTCCATCGAACAGGTGTTCCAGCAATCCTATTCCGGCTTCGCCGCCGGCCAGACCGATGCGCAACTCGTGGACATCGCCCGTTCGCGCTGGCAGGATTCCGTGCAAGCCTTCGAGCACGCCTTGCAGGTCGGCGCCGGTGCCGTCGGCAATATAGAAGAGAGCCAGGCCCAGACCGGGCGGCTGGTCGATGCCAGCCAGTCGGCGGTGGGTGCCTTGCAGGCCGTCCAGGCCGGCAACCAGCTCATCGCTGTTCAATCGCAGCAATTGGCCGATCTGACCGCGCTCCTCGCCTCGCAGGGCCGGGCCGACGCCATCGAGCAGGCGCGGCATGCCGCCGAATACGAGCAGGCTCAGGAGCAGTTCTCGCGCTTCATGGCGGGCACGTCATATCAGCCCCAGACCGTGCGCATGTTCGGAAACTGACCATGCGCCTACACCCCGAAGACAGCACGCTCGCACGGCTGGTTCTCATCGTCGGTTTCGTCACAGGCATCGCCGTGGCGACTCTGATCATGCACGAGCGCGCGGCAGAGCAGAGCATCGAGGGCGAGCTAGCCCGTTCATTGCCTGCTGCCGGTGATCCCGAGCTGATCCGCTGCCGCGACCTCGGCACAGCGGCGGCCGAGGACGAAAGCTGCCTTGCGGCCTGGTCCGAGGAGCAGCGCCGCTTCTTCGGGACAACCCAGACACCGCCATCGGTTCCGCCCGCTCTGCCCCCTGCCGGCGGGACCGAAGAGGAAGCGGTTGATGCACAAGCCGCAGGGATGGAGGCCCAATGAACAACACCGGCGTCATCGATCGCTTCCTCGACACGTTCACGACCTACATCGACAGCGGGTTCGGCCTGCTAGGTGGGGAGGTCGCGTTTCTCACCGCAACTCTGATCGTGATCGACATCACGCTCGCAGGCCTGTTCTGGGCTTGGGGCGCCGACGAGGACGTCATCCAGCGCCTAGCGCGCAAGACTCTCTATATCGGGTTTTTCGCCTTCATCATCGGCAACTTCAACAGCCTTGCCCAGATCGTCTTCCAGAGCTTTTCCGGGCTCGGGCTCCTGGCGGGCGGTTCGCAGATCACCGCCGACCAGCTCCTGCGGCCCGGTGCGATTGCCCAGACCGGCCTCGACGCCGCGCAACCGCTGCTCGACTCCGCGAGCCAACTCCTCGGCTTTCCTGCCGTCTTTTTCAATCTCGTGCAGATCGTCGTGTTGCTCATGGCCTGGATCATCGTGCTCATCGCCTTCTTCGTTCTCAGCGTGCAGGTATTTGTCACCCTGATAGAGTTCAAATTGACGACCCTGGCTGGGTTCATTCTCATCCCTTTCGCGCTGTTCAACAAAACAGCCTTCCTCGCCGAAAAAGTCTTAGGCAACATCGTTGCCTCGGGCGTCAAAATCCTCGTCTTGGCGGTCATCGTCGGCATCGGCTCGGGCCTTTTCGGCGAGTTCACGCAAGGGTTCGGTGGCGACCAGCCCACCATCACCGATGCTATGGCGCTGGTCCTCGCCGCACTCGCCCTGATGGGCCTTTCCATTTTCGGCCCCGGCATCGCTACCGGCCTTGTCTCGGGCGCCCCGCAGCTCGGTGCGGGATCGGCCGTCGGCACAGGCCTCGCCGTGGCCGGCATCGGCGCCGCCGGCGTCATGGGCGGCCGCGCGCTTGCCGGCGCCGTTCCGGGTGCTGCGCGCGGAGCCGCGATGGTCGGGGGCGCAGCATCCACTGCCTATTCCATAGGCGCTGAAACTACCGGCAAAACCGGTAGCGCAGCAATTCCCGCTGGTGCAGGCGGCATGATCGGCGCGGGTAGCGCGCTCGCTGGCCAAGGTCTACGAGCGATGGAGCGACGGGCTCTTGGCGCCCTGCGCACGAGCGCTGACACCGGCGCTGCCGCGGTGCGCCGAGCCGCCGGACAGACTGTTCCCGACGGTGCCGGTTTCGTCGACTCCGGCGATGGCCAGTCGTCCTCACAACCCGAATGGGCCGCTCGTATGCGCAGGTCCCAGACCATGAGCCACGGCGCCACTACTGCGGCCCATGTTATCCGGTCCGGCGATCAGGGCGGTGGCGGCTCTTCCGTTTCCCTCCAGCAGGACGACCGCCGATGATATCGCTCTTCCGACGTCCCCAATCCCACTACGGCGAAACGCCCGAACCTGAGACACCATATCAAAAGGCCGGCCAGGTCTGGGACGAGCGGCTCGGCACCTTCCGCGTGCAGGCCAAGAATTGGAGACTGATGGCATTTGGATGCCTGTTGCTCACCCTCGGCTTTGCCGCTGCGCTGGTTTGGCAATCAACACGCGGTACCGTTGTGCCTTGGGTGGTCGAGGTTGACCAACACGGCGAGGCCCGCACCGTGGCGCCCGCCATCGCCGACTATGATCCCACCGACGCGCAGATCGCTTGGCAGTTGGCGCGATTCATCGAGCAGGTCCGCTCGATATCGGCCGACGCCGTGGTCGTGCGGGAAAACTGGCTCGACGCTTACAACTATACCACCGATCGTGGCGCCATGGCGCTCAATGACTTCGCCCGCTCGAGCAACCCCTTCGAGCGTGTCGGTCGCGAGCAGGTCGCCGTCGAGGTGTCGAGCGTCATACGTGCCTCGGAGAGTTCATTCCGCATCGCTTGGACAGAGCGCCTTTACGAAAATGGTCAGCTCGCTCGCACCGAGCGCTGGACCGCCATCCTCACTACGATCATTCGCCAGCCCCGCACCGCCGATGCCCTGCGCGCCAACCCGCTGGGCCTTTACGTCAACGCCATCAACTGGTCGAGGGAACTCGGACAATGACTATCGCAAACGCCTCTCACCTCAAAAAATCCGCTCCCCTGCTGGCTGCTTTAGCCGTTACCCTAGCACTGACGGGCTGCGCCACAAACCGCACCTATATCCCGCCCGAGATCGACTATGATGATATGGCCCCGGCAGTGCTCACTGTCGATCCGCCAGCGCCCGTACAGGTGGTCGAGCTCCCGACACCTCTCCCGTTGCCCGGTCAGCTTCGTCCACTCGATGGGGAACGCGAGCCTGATGATCGTGATCCGGCCGATCGTGTGCTCGACGCCAATGAGGAAGCGCGCATGGAGCCAACCCAGGACGGTTACATCAACGCCGTGCAGGTCTATCCATACTCTGCTGGCGCGCTCTATCAGGTGTACGCTGCCCCCGGCCAGGTGACGGATATCGCCCTGCAACCCGGCGAATCTCTGGTCGGCGCCGGTCCGGTCGCCCTTGGCGACACCGTGCGCTGGATTGTGGGTGACACGGAGAGCGGGGCGGGGGACGCAAGGCAAATCCACATTCTCGTAAAACCGACGAGGCCGGATCTGCTCACTAACTTGATCATCAACACCGACCGGCGCACCTATCTGGTCGAGCTCAATTCGACTGAAACCGCCTACATGGCGCAGGTGTCGTGGCAATATCCCCAAGATCAACTCATCGCCCTGCGCCAGCAGAATACCCAGGCACAGGCCCGGACGCCGATCGCCGAGAGCGTCGATATCGCCAGCCTCAACTTCCGCTACGCCATCGAGGGCGACAGCGCGCCGTGGCGACCGTTGCGCGCCTTCGACGACAGCCAAAGGGTGTATATTGAATTTCCGTCAGGCATCGCGCAAGGAAACTTGCCGCCGCTGTTCACCATTGGCCCAGCCGGTGGCACCGATCTGGTCAACTACCGCGTGCGCAACAACTATATGATCGTCGACCGGCTGTTCGCCGCCGCCGAACTTCGTCTCGGCGATGGCAATAGCCAACGCATCGTCCGTATCGTTCGCACCGATGGACGTCAGCCATGAGCGAAGCGCCGGACATTCGAGCCGAGCTGCGCTTGCAGCCCGAGAAGCCGAAGGTGACGCGACTCTCTCGCCGTGTCATCATCGGCCTTGCCGGTGTGTCGGGGATAGCGGTGCTCGGCGCGCTCATCTGGGCGCTCGATACCAATCGCCGGAGCGCTGATCCGGAGCAGGAACTCTTCAGTATCGACAACCGGCCGACCGCCGAGGGTCTGAACACGCTGCCGTCCGACTACGCGGGCACTCCCCAGCTCGGCCCGCCGCTGCCCGGCGATCTCGGCCGCGCTATCCTTGAAACTCAGGATCGCGGCCAGCCCGTCGTGATGCCATCCTTCCAGCCTCCAGAAATTGATCGCGAGGAGCAGGCACGCCTTGCCGAGATCGAATCCGCAAGACTGAGCCAGTTGTTTGTCGGCTCCAATACAGCGGTGGGCGCGGGGAGTCTGCCATCGCTTCCGCAGCTCACCATGCCCGAGCTGATCGCGCCGGTCGGCGCCGCGTCCCCGCTGCCGCTAGACGCCGGCGCCGCGCAGAACATGCAGGACCGCAAGCTCGACTTCCTCACCGGCGAGGTTGATACGCGCGCCGTCAGCGACCAGCAGCTCATGCTGCCGGCTTCGCCCTATCTGGTGCAGGCCGGTGCGATCATTCCGGCGGCGCTCATCACCGGGATTCGATCCGATCTGCCCGGCCAGATCACGGCCCAGGTGACGAGCCCGGTCTATGACACGCCGACTGGCAGCTTCCTGCTCATCCCGCAAGGCGCGCGCCTGATCGGTCGCTACGACAGTCAGATCGCTTTCGGGCAATCCCGTGTGCTCTTGGTGTGGGACAGGCTAATCCTGCCCAATGGCCGCTCGATCCTGCTCGACAGCCAGCCTGGCACCGACACGATGGGCTTCGCGGGACTGGAGGATGAGGTGGACTATCACTGGGGCCGCATCTTCCAGGCAGCAGCGCTTTCGACCTTGCTCGGAATCGGCACCAATCTCGGATCGTCGAGCGAGGAAAGCGAGATCGCCGCCGCCATCCGAGAGAGCGCCCAGGGCACGGCACAGGACGTCGGCCAGCAGATCGTGCAGCGTCAGATCAACATTCAGCCGACCTTGACGATCCGGCCCGGCTTCCCGGTTCGGATTCTGGTCAACCGCGATCTCGTGCTTGAACCCTATCAGGGATAAGGAGACACTCGTGAGCAAGCTCAAGCTCGGCCCTATCGTTGACGAGAAGCCCGTCAAGCTCACCGTAGAACTGCCCGCCGCCGTGCATCGCGATCTGGTCGCCTATGCCGAAGTCCTGGGGCGCGAGACAGGTCAGGACGTCCCTGAACCGGCAAAGCTCATTGGTCCGATGATCCAGAAGTTCATGGCTACGGACCGAGCGTTTGCGAGGGCGAGAAGGTAAACGCGCTGGAGCGGCTCTTTCCGCATCCGGCAGAATGGCGCCGCGCGCAATCAAGACCCCGCTGCGGCGATTGATGCAGCAACATCCGAAATCGCGCGGAAGAGGACCAACGGATCATCCTTTGAAGGGACGAATCCTCGCCGCGTCCAGAATGCGGCCGCATCACTATCGACCGCGTTGACGATCAACGCACGTCCGCCGACAAGCGACGCCGCCGCGACACAGCGCTGAAGCGCGTGCTTGACGAGGCCGGTGCCGATGCCGCGGCCACGCCAACCTTCATCAGTTGCGAGCTGGCCGAGCAGCAGACAGGGAACAGGGTCGGGAGGTTGGCCGGTGCGAATGGAACGAGGGAGCCGCGACGGCACGATGGCCGTCGGTGCCAGGCCGTAATAGCCCACGACCCGCTTGTCCTCATGCACCACGATAACCGCCGTGAACCCCTTTTCCTGGTTCGATAACGCCCGTGTCTTCAGCCACCGATCGAGCGCGGGCTTACCACATGAAAATGCTGATACGTTATGCGATGAATTGAGCGGCTCGGGACGGGAAAGCGGCAAGCCTCACTCCCCGGTCTTCGTTTCGTTCTGCTCCCAGGGCGAGGGACGGCGCAGCAACTCCACCATCTCGGGAACCGCCGTCGCGGGACCGGAAAGGGCCTCGATGAAGGCATCGAATCCCTCTGGGCTCATGCGGATCGGCACCGCCTCCATAAGCACATCCTCCGCCGCCCGTACGGCCGCCTCACGTACGAAATCCGTGCGCGAACGCCCACGCAGCGTTGCGGCGCGATCAATGATGGCGATATCCGTCTCTGGCAACCGCATTGAAAGCGGATGATCCTTGCGTTCGGCAATGGGTGGCATGGCGCTACTCCTTCCCGCCAAAGATAAGAGATTGTAGCGCATATTGCAATACAGAACGAGCCGGCTGCACAGATCCCATTCGGGCCAAATTGCGACCCGGATCGAGTCCGCGCCAACCATCACCCAAGCGCCTCGGCGAGGCGGCTTGCGATCTTGGTCGCGGCGGCCTTGATCGGGTCATTCGCCAAATGCGCGTACCGCGCCGTCGTTTGTATCTGCGTATGGCCTAACAGCTTCCCGATCATCGAAAGGCCCTCGCCCACGACCAACCCGCCGGAGGCGAAGGTGTGGCGCAGATCGTGGATGCGGACATCCTCGAGCTCGGCGAGCTTGCGTATGCGTCGCCAAGGCCGTTGCATGTCCGTGAGATATGCGCCGGGCTTCTTGCCGACGATGACGAACGGGTTGCCGGCCATCTTCGGCACCTTCTTGAACACGTCGATTGCGGCCTCGCCCAGATAGACCGACTTCGCTCCGGTCTTGCTGTCGGGAAGCCGGATTTCCAACTCATCAAGATCGACCCAGGCCCACTTCAGCTTCTGGATTTCCGACAAGCGGCAGCCTGTCAGGAGCAGAAGGCGAAACGCGGCCACGGCATGCGCGCTTTCGGAGCCGTCCTGTTCAACCTGACTGAGCACCTTGCCGAGCCGCGCCAACTCGTTCCCGGACAGGAAACGGGTCCGCTTGCGCTCGGGAAAATGGGCAACGTCGTCGCACGGGTTGGAGTGCTTATCGCGGACGCCCCAGACCTCAGCGAGGTTCATCATCTTGGAGAGCACCCCCACGGTGCGGTTGGCCTGGTAGGGAATATGCGACATGCCGCCATGCAACTCCGCCACATCGGCCGTCGTGACGCTGCGCACACGTTGCTTGCCAAAGAACGGGTTGATGAACAGCTCGACCGAGCGCTTGTATTCATATTGTGTCGATGGCTTGCACCTGACCGCGACGTGCTCTTTCAGGAACCGCTCGCCGAGCGCTGCCATCGTCAACGACTGGCGTTCCCGGTCGCGCGCTGCGGCAGGATCGCCATCACCGCCCCGAACACTGCCGAGCATGCGCAGCGCCTCCTTCCGCGCCTCATCCGCGGTGACCGGCCCGAACTGGCCGATCATCACGCGACGGGTGCGGCCGTGACGCCGATATTGAATGAGGAAATAGCGGTGGCCGCTGGGCATGACCCGAACGCCGAAACCTGGCAGATCGTTGTCGAAGACGATATAGTCCTTGTCGCGCCCGGTCAGCTTATCGACCGTCCGCTTCGTCAGCTTTTCCTTGGACATGGCGTTTCATCCTGGCCTTCATTCGATGGATTGCCGGGATTTTGTGGAAGCATACTGGAAGCAGCAGGCGGAAAATCACGGCGTAGGGGATCGAAGTCGATGTTAGGCGGGATGAAGGGGAAATCAAGCGTTTTCAGAGGCTTGTCATAGTAGTTCGAAAGAATACAAGCTGCATCGTAGATGGTCGTAACTATCGTTTTATTTCTCATAACCTGAAGGTCGCAGGTTCAAATCCTGCCCCCGCAACCAAAAACAAAAACCCTCGCTTGGAACCATCGGTCAGCGGGGGTTTTGTTTTGTGCCGCCGTACAAGCTGCCACTTCAATAGAATTGATCACCTAACTTTGCTGGTCCAAACCGTCACCTCGGTGGCGGTAGTGTCATAACAGCAGCTGCTTGTCGTCTTACTCTTAAGGTGCTGTCCGAGCAGTCGGGGCCTCGGCGGTCGCACCGCCATGCATGGCGTCGTTCCATTCGGCCAGAAATCGAGCACGTTTGGCTTGATCGAGCGTGACCAGCAGGGCCGGGCTGAGGTTTATTGGTCTGTAAAATGTTGCTCCGCCAGATTGGTCGGCGGCAATTACGCCCGCGGGTGGCGGTCGGTCGAAGCCGAAAAAGAATGAGGATTCCGCGGCGACGCCCTGACCTCGAGAGCTGAGCAGGTAATCAATGAAGCGCCCTGCGGCATCGCGATTTGCGGCATGGGGTGGAATGAGCGCGGCGCGCGAGAGCACGATTGTGAAGTCGTGGGGCAGGACGATCCCGATGGGCGCTCCGTCCCTCTTGCGTCCGTAGGCGTAGGACCCAAGTAGATTGTACCCGATCAACAGTTCGCCGGTTTCGATGCGGTCCAGGATGCCGCCGGTCGTAGGCTCAAGAACGGCGCGAGCGCGTCCAAAACCTTCCAGTAGCCGCCCGAACAGGCTCGATTGCTGGGAGTCGAAAAAAGCAAAGAGATAACCGATACCCGACAGGGTAATGTCATAGGTGCCGACCTTACCATCATAGGTGCCAGGCTTGTTGCGCAACAACTCGACAAGGGCGTTTCGGGTCAGCGGGATATCTTCGGATGGCACCAGACTGGAATTGTAAACAATAACGGCCGGTTCAAAGGAAAATCCGAAGGCCTCATTTCGCAGATTTGCCCAGCCCGGCATATTGGCCGTGAGGGCGGATTCGTGATGCTGCGCGCATCCGTCGTTGGTCAGACGCGCGATGTGATCGACCGATGATGATATGACGATATCGGCAAAGCCCCTTCCTGCGGAGCAGGCCTCCATTGCTGCCGCAAAGACGTCATTGGTCAGCGAATCCGCGTATTCGATCGTGATATTCGGCTCAATGCGTTGGAAATCGCGAATGAGCGGTTCGATCGCGGCAATATCGGCGGATGCCTCTATGACGAGCGTTTCAGTCTGGCCAGCAGGGGCAGGGAAATGATATTCCTCGCGGGCCTCTAGCGGCGCGACGAAACTCGCGAACATCGCGCTCAACAATAGCCATCTCATCGCCGGTCATCTTTCCTGGGAAACACCAATAAAATTCCGAAATCGCCGTTTTCGGCGTTCCGCAAAAGGAGACGCGCTTTGTGGGCCCGCGCAACATCTGCAACAATTGCGAGCCCCAGCCCCGTTCCTCCTCCTGCGCCTGTAACAAATCGTTCAAGCAGGCGATCCCAATCGTCGGGTGCGATGCCGGGACCATCGTCATAAACCGCAAGCGTAGGCCCTTCCTCAGTGTTTGCGACACATATGGAAATGCGGCCAACAGCACCGTGCTTTATCGCGTTCTCGACGAGATTGCGCAGCGCCTCGCGCAGGGCAACCAGATCGCCGAGCACGATGACGGCATCTTTGGGTACATTCAATTTCACTGTCAGGTCCCGCCCTGCGAGGTCGAGCGCCGCATCGGCGTTGGAATAGTGCACGACCTGACGCAGATCTATTGGTTCGGCCTTCACGACCTCGGCGCGATGGATAACGGTCGCGTGGCTGAGGAGCTGGTTAGCCAGTCGTCCAGCCTCGGAGGTCCGTTTGCGCAATCGCGCGGCGGCAGCGGTGCGCGCATGATCATCGCGTGCCCTGTCAAGGAGTTCGATCTGGGCGGCGATGCCGGTCAGCGGGGTTCTGAGCTGGTGTGCCGCTGTCTCAATATAGCGTTGCATGGCATCGAGACGATGTGACAGCCTGCCCATGAACCGGTTGATCGCGTCGACCAGCGCATCGACTTCGACCGGCGCTTCCACGTCGAGCGGCGTCAAATCGTTCGGGTCGCGGTTCTGGAGCGCACGTTCGAGGCGCCGCAGCGGATTGAGCCCGGCCTTGACTGCGGCCATAAGCACGATCAGGGCCAACAGGCTCATCGCGAGGACGGGCAGCAGGGCGCCCAGCGTTAGTTCCAGTGTCAGCGCGTTCCGTGCTTCGCGTGTTTGTGCCACCGACACGCGAACCCATCCGGTTGCGCCCTGTTCGGAAATATAGCGCCACACAGAGGCCAGCCGGATATCACGGCCAAGAAACCCTGCGTCCGTGGCGTGGGCTTCATCGCCCGGGGTGATGTCACCGTGAGAAACAGGGAGGTCTTCGTACCCTGTGATAAGCGCTCCATCGGGAGCTGCAACCTGATAATAGACCCTGTCGGTGCGGGAAATCGAAAGCGTTTCGAGCGCGGAAAGCGGAACGTCGACGGATATGGCGCCACCCTCTGCGCTTACAGTATCGGCAATCTGGCGGGCGGCGCCTATGAGCAGCCGGTCATAGGCCTTGTCGGCGGCTGCCCCGGCATAGGAATAGGCCGCATAGGTCAGCGCTCCGGCGCCTGCCAGAAGCACAAGCGCGATCGCACCGCTCAGCCGCCAGAAAAGAGAAAACCGGCGGCGAACCGTTTGCGCCCCTTCAATCATGGTTGGGCGTCCGGAAGGTCAAGTATCTGGTAGCCAACCCCGCGCAGTGTCTGAATTTTGACATTGGCGCCGGCAAGTTTGCGCCGTAGCCTTCCGACGTAAAGCTCAATGGCGTTGGGGCCCGCCTCGTTCTCAAACCCATAGAGCTGGTCGAGCAGTTCATTTTTGGAAAATGCCTTGCCGGGATGCCCCAGCAAGACCTCGAGCAAGCAAACCTCTCTGCGCGTAAGCTCGACGGACCTGCCTGCAACAGAGACGGCGCGGGTGGTCTGATCCAGTGCGAGATTGCCTGCAGTCAGAATGGATACCGCGCTTCCCTGACGCCTGCGCATTAGCGCACGTGCTCTTGCTTCAAGTTCGCGAAAGTCGAACGGCTTGACAAGATAGTCATCAGCGCCGGTGTCGAGTGCGTCGACCCGATCATCAACGAGTGCTCTTGCGGTCAGCACAAGAACGGGCGTTGTAGAGCCACGGCTGCGCAGTCCCGACAGCAGGTCGAACCCGCTCCCGTCGGGAAGGTTGATGTCGAGCACGACAAGCGCATAATTCTGGACAGCCAGCGCGTCCTCGGCGTCCCGGCGAGACTTCTCCCAGTCCACAGCATGCCCCATGCGTTCAAAGGCATGCACGACGGCCTCACCAACATCGTCAGTGTCCTCAATGACAAGAATTCGCAGTTCTGCCTCCCTGACAGGTTGATGACAGCTAGTTTGATCTAGTGTCGCTCTTGAGGAGCTGCCATCGGCCGATAGTGTCACAAAGACGCTTTTTCGACCATTGGCAACAGGGAGGAACGGACGAGCAAAGACGCTCTGTCCGAGCGGTTTACTTATGGCCATCCTCCGGGTTTCCTCAATGGAAACAAACAAATGTGGAGGATGACACGTGAAATTTTCTCTGAGCTTCAAGCTTGGTGCTCCGGCGGCTCTGGCCGCCATGTTGATGGCTGGCCCGGCGCTGGCTCTCGACAGTCTCAAGATCATGGCGCCTGCGGGGCCGGGCGGCGGCTGGGACCAGACTGCGCGCACTATCCAGGCGACGCTACAGTCCGAGGGTCTTGTATCCAACATCCAGGTTGAGAATGTTGCCGGTGCTGGGGGGACCATCGGCCTGCAGCAGTTCATCAACACATCGGCCGGGGATCCGACCGCGACGATCGTTGGCGGCTATGTGATGGTCGGCGCGGTGATTGCCAATGAATCACCTGTCGGTCTTGAAGATATCACCCCTCTTGCCCGGCTCACTGGTGAGTATGTCATTGTCGTCGTTCCGGCGGCGAGTGAGATTCAGAACGCTGACGACCTGGCCGAAATGCTCCGTGACGATCCCGGTTCGGTCACCTGGGCCGGCGGCTCGGCCGGCGGCGTCGATCACATCGCAGCCGGCATGTTTGCAAAGGCCGCGGGTATCGATCCGGCACTGATCAACTACATCCCCTATTCGGGTGGCGGAGAGGCCCTTGCTGCCATTCTCGGCAATCAGGTGACGGTGGGTGTTTCGGGCTATTCGGAATTTTCCGGACAGCTTGATGCCGGCACGGTTCGCGCCATTGGGATCACGGCCTTGGAAGCCCAGGAGTATACCGATGCTCCGACATTCGCAGAACAGGGTTACCCGATCGACGTCCAGAACTGGCGCATGATCGCCGCAGCGCCCGGTATAACCGATGATGAGCGGGAGGAACTTCTGACCACGATCCGTACGATGGCCAATTCGGATGCCTGGAACGACGAACTGCGCACCAAGGGTTGGGTCAATACCTATATGGACGGCGACCATTTCGCCGATTACCTCGCCGCGGAGATCGTGGCTACCACAGCGATTCTCGAAGAGCTGGGGATCGTCGAGTGAGCTTCCCTGATACCGATACGGGGGAGACCGGCGCAAGCCGGTCTCCAGACCTGCGCAAGACGGCCGATATGGGGGGG